>OKVE01000281.1_pt1 | contig 20030 bp, 8 predicted proteins | sample 1604781 | NCBI WGS metagenome assembly OKVE01 (sample SAMN01760918, study PRJEB22395) | human gut metagenome
CATACATTCCAACAAAGCCACCATCTTCCTCGATGCAGAATCCAATGCACTTGTCGGCATTCATCCGTTCGGACGGAATCTTGTCATAGGCTTCCAAGGCTTCTTCCATTGTCAGATGGTCGTGGAACTCTCCCGCAAACGTGAACTCCAAACACTCCGCGACATAAAAGCTGAGCGTTTCTTCCGGTGCAGGTCTTTCTGCAACGAGTTTTTCTTTCAAAACTTCTGCCTGCTGTTCAGCCACCGTATCAGCCTGTTCCCGCAGTTCTGCCGCATCCATGACTTTACCCTCTGCCGCATCGCAGCCAAACTCTGCCAGCAGCTCCGTCATAGCCTCCTGCACAGACTTATCTCCATCCGTTTCGAGAATGCCGCCATCCCGTTCCGTGAAGTCCTTATTATATAAGGTATAGTCGAAACCATCGTCACAGGTCTGAATGTGAAAATAGGCATCCGGCAGTTTGTAGGCCAGTTCCACTTCCTGCACGGCTAACGCCCCCTGTAACGGCTGGACAACGTGGTTCTGGACATACGGGTTATTCCAGCCCGGAACCGTTTTATAGTCCTCTACGATGGTGTCAATGCCGTTTTTGCACTGTAAAATATCCAGTGAACCCGGCAGCGGATCAGGATTCTTCTCCACGCCCAAGGCTTTCATGCAATGGTTCGGAAGTGCTTGATACTGCGACATTGCATCGTCGAGATTTCCGAACCGCTCAATTTTCAAAGGCGCGGCCTGCAAATTTTCGACCACATAGAACTGCTTTACGAAAGGCTGTTCCTGTTCCAGTTTTTTCTGCGCATCCAGTTCTTCCCGGTACATCGTTACAAAGCCATCCAGAATAGCCGGGTGGCTGTCAACCACCCAATCCGTGCGGAAGGTCATGCGGTCTGCATTATGCTCCGGGGTGCTAACCTGTTCTGCCCATTCCTTATTGCCGTGAGAAAAGCGGCCATCGTAGTTTTTATGGTGCAGAGTATTTGCCAGAATGTAGCCCACGCGCTCCATACCGTACTGTCGCACCACCTGATCGACTGCACCATTGCCAAGGTACATTCCGTCATAATTGTCCGCAATCGCTTCATGGATTGCCTGCTTGCACTCTCTGTTCAGCCGATAGGATGTGCGGTATAAATCCACCTCATCATTTTCTTTGGCATAGCTGAACGGCTCGTAGTAAACAAGCACATCCGAATAGTCCTGTGCGCTGTTGTCTGGCGCAGGCACGGCCTTTTCAATGATCTCTGATACCACATTTTCTTTTTTCGGCATATTCCATTTTTCAGAGAGATATTTCTGCACGGCCTCCTGAAAATCTTCATCGAAGCCGTTCCACAAATCCTCTGCCACCAGCTTGCCCTGCTCATTGACTGCAACACAGGCCGCCATATCGCCGTGTTCCTCATGCTCCAGCAGGAAGAACTTTTCGCCGCCAATTTCCGTTTCATCAATAGCGTACCATGTGCCGATATGCCCCTCGACTGCGATATGGTCGGAATCGCCGTGAATCAGTCCATTTCTTTTCTGCTGCTGTTCCTCCATGAACTCTCGCACGGTCAACTCTGCGCCTGTGAAGTTCAGCCCTTCCTCACCCAGTTCCAGCCGCCCCTCTGCGCCAAGGTCAAGTTCTTCGGCCATCAGGACAGATGCCGCATGGTTCACCACCACAGTTTTCTCCACTGTAATAGGCTGGCCTGGGTCGTAGTCCGAACCGCGCAGATCATAGCGATATAAGCCCTCCGGCATATCTTCATCCCGCAGTCGGCCATTGCTGAAAAGACCCGGCTTATCAAAGATTTCGATTCCCTGCAATTCTTCGTTCAAAAGCGTTTCTTTCTGCAAATCCATATTCCTTTCCTTGAAAAATTCCGGCAGTTCCGCAAAACCGATACTGTCCACATAGTAGGCTTTGACCGTACTACCATCATTGAGTACCACCACATCGCTGACCGACAGCGAATGCCCCGTAAAGTCTGCTGGACGCTGGATATTGAACCGTTCATAAATGCCATCCAGCGTATCCTTTTCCGTAAGCGGTGCGGCATAGATCAGGTCATAATCTGCACGGGTAACCGTTATGCCTTTCTTCTCCACATAGTCCAGCCCCATGAAACGGTAGTCGTGTTCCGGGTCACGGGCAGTGATCTGGTAAATACCGAGCTGCTTTTCGCTGCCATACAGCAGCACATTTTCCTGTTCTGTCATGTTTCGCTCCTGTTGCAAGTCAGCTGTTGCAATCTGGAAGGTATCACTTCCGCGCTCGATTTCCTCTCGTGCCGTGACAAGAATCGGCCACGGACTGATGCGGACAAGATAAATCTGCTTACCCTCGTCATACAGACGTAGAGCCTGTTCACGGTTTATCACTGTCAGCGGAAAATCCGGGCGCACATACTCATTCTCTGCATAATCTTCCCGCTGTTCCAGCAAAATCGCATCCCATGCGTCTGCCTTAATGCCGAAAATGCCATCGTGCTGCTCGATTTCCTCTTGGCTCACATAATCACCTGCCGTGCCATCACGGAACAGCGGATAAATCCTCTCACCCAGCCGATGCCATTCCCGTGCGCCCTCTTTCGTCAGCGGCAGCACATCATCTTTCAGGTAGCCATAGTCGTGCATTTCAGAAAGACCAATCATCCCATCCGGGAGATTTTCGATTTTCTCCTGCGCATCGTACATCAGGCGGTTGACTTCTTCTTTGTCATCCTCGGCCAGTGCCGCCGCCAGACCGTTCACCAATTCTTCCGTTGCAGCCCGGTCATCCAGCTTGAAAGCAAAATTCACGATGAGGTTTCGCTGCTCATCATCGAAAATCGTTTTTTCCTGCTCCTTGTCGGCAATCAACTTTTCCGCATACTTCATCGCGGTCATGCGCTCTGCGCTCCTTTCTGCGACTGCCGCTTCCAGCTTTTCCAGAAAGTCGGCTGCGGTCAATCGAATCGTATCCATCGAATCTTTCAGTTCCTTCATCTCCTTGCCGCTGGCCCAACTTGCCACATACGGGAAAGAATAGTCGGACGTATCAATACCAAGTGCCGAACAAACCGTAAATGCAATGCTTTCGGCTTCGGTTTCCTTCGTAAGCCGATCTTTTTCCTCGCCGTTCTGCTTCATCAAATCGCTGTTATGCAGCATCGCATGGGCAACCTCGTGTATCATCGTCTTTATGGTCTGGCTCTCGCCCATGCCGACCTGAATGCAGATTTCTTTGTCGGCATCACTGTAATAGCCTTTGGCATCACCTTCGATTTCATCAAATCTCATCGGCACAGGCGATACCTGCTCGATTGCCGCCGTAAGCAGCGCATAGTCTTTGACGCTGGCCGTCAGTTCGTTCACTTCCAGCGATGGAATCGGTTCCCCATCGGTCTGTGAAACATCAAAAACCGTCGTCACTCGGAAGCGCGGAACCACATACTCCACACGTTCCATTTCCGGTTCACCGTTTTCGTTCAGCACAGCCAAGCCCGTATCCTTGTCGATTTTCTCGCGTTCTTCCACTTCCTTGATGGGAGCCGGAGCAATGATCTGGATGCCCTTTTCGCCTTTTTTGACGTAACGGTTGAACTTATTCTTCCATGCGTTGAACCCTGCCACCAGTGTGGCATCAGGCCGCTGCATAGCGATCAGCAGCGTATTATTGAAGCTGTAATTGTGGAATTTTGCCATCGTGCGCAGATACGTCGTGTACATTTCCGATGTAAAAATGTCCTTTACGCCCTGCTCCAGCCGTTCCGTGATTTCTTTCATCTGCTGTTTGCGGTCAACTGCCATGCAAGCCCTCCTTTTTCTTGACCCATCGTGTTTTCATCTGGCGCGGATATTGGTCAGCCTGTTTCGGTGCCTTCGCGCCGTTCCATTCCAAGCCTCCGGCTCTGCCCTCACAGGTGTACCCGACAGCTTTCAGAGATGCTCCATTTTCCGTATCCAGAATGTAGGTGATCACTTTGTTGTAACCCATGGCCCGTGCTGCACGGTACGCCGCCGCATACAGGATGCTGCAAGCGTTCGGTGTTCCATCTGTACACAGACGGTTTACTTCCAGCGTATAGCCATCGTCCAGCCGCCGCGCCACAGGTCTGCCGCAGATAGCAACGCCCACCAGCGCACCATTTTCCGATACGCCGATGGAGAACTTATGTCCTCGTGTCGGCTTATGGTGGCGGTGATACTGCTGTACAAATGCGTTTGCCGTTTTCAGATTGATCGGTGTTAATGTCAGCAAATGCCCTCCTTGTTCAAAAATACCCCGTTAGATTCCTTGCAGAGATCTAACGGGGTTATCCTATTTACAGTTCCATATTGTGACTTTTCCGCTTCTGGAACTTCTGAGGTTCTGCAGTACGCTCTGCCTGCTTTGCATGAAGCTGTACCAGCACAGAAGGTTTCCGCATATTATCCGCAGTGCGCTCGGCAATGCGGCCCGCATAGTTTGCAGGCTGACGCGGCTTATCTGCAACCTCGGTTTCGGCTGCATCCTCATCCACGCCCAGCGCATCCTCACTGCCCTTTTCATCCATGTTGAGCAGTGAATTCAGCTCTGCAAGGCGCGCAGATTTTTCGCCCAATTCTGCTTCCTGCACGAAAGGACGTTTGGCTTCTTCCTTTGCCTGCGCCAACTGCTGTTCCAAGGTTTCCAGTCTGCGTTCCACCTGCGGCAGCATTCTTTCAATGCCTGCCAGCGCATTGGTAACGCGCAGAATGTTACCCTGCGGGTCTTTGCCGACTTCCATCGAGTAGTTCCATGCACCCTTGATGGACAGGCGGAACACCTTATCGAAGTTGTCAAACCGGGAATGCAGTTCAAACGCACCGTAGCTGCCGATTCTGCCCTCGGTGCCTGCTGCTTTCAAAGCCTTGCAAGCCTCGATAATGGCTGCACCTGCTTCCTTGCGTTCGCTGTACACCTTACCGCTGATTTCCATAGCGAAGTGGTCTTTATCCTGCGCCAGAAGCGGTTTTGCCGCTTCCATATCGGTTTTCAGTGCTTCAATCTGACCCTGTGCCACAGCGATTTCTCGCGGATAGCGGCGTGCAATATCCGATTCCAAGCTATAAATCTGACTGGTGTGATTGGCTTTCAGCAGTTTCAGTTTACTGACCTGAATATCCAAGTCCATCTTTTCCTTGATGTAGGGATTGCCCGTTGCCAGTGCCTTGATTTCGGCATAGGACAGCGCGGTATCGTCCACATCGTCGCAGGCACGGACAGGCGATTTGGAAGTCATGATCTGCGAGATGAATTTCTGCTTATTTTCCAGAATCTGCCACATATACGAATCAAACGTATTTTCAGTGACGTAACGATAGATTTTCACCTGCTTATTCCGGTTTCCCTGCCGGAGAATACGTCCCTCCTGCTGTTCCAGGTCAGACGGCTTCCACGGGCAGTCCAGATGATGCAGGGCAATCAGTCGATCCTGAATATTGGTTCCTGCGCCAAGTTTCGGCGTAGACCCCATCAGAATACGCACCTGTCCAGCGCGCACCTTTGCAAACAGGTCTGCCTTTTTGGTTTCCGTGTTATACTCGTGAATGAACGCCACTTCTTCACGGGGAACACCTCTCGCCACCAGTTTCTCTCGCACATCATCGTAGACGTTGAATGTACCATCAGCTTTTGGTGTCGATAAATCGCAAAAAATCAACTGTGTTCCCTTGTCCGACGCAGATTCTTCCCAAACCTTGAACGCATTGTCCACACAGCGATTGACCTTGCTCTCCGGCTCGTCCGGCAACATCTCGTTCATAAGCCTCTGGTCGAGTGCCAGTTTTCGGCCATCGTTGGTGATCTTGAGCATATTATCGAATCTGGGATTCACATTACCGTTGCGTACAGCCTCGGCACGGTCTGCAAAGGAACTCACCATTTCTTCCTGTGTCTCGCTCGGTTTCAGCACTTCGTTGATGTACTCTGCTTTCGGCACAGGCAGGTTCAGCATATCCGCCGTCTGCACGTCTGCCGATTCCTTGAACAAGGAAATCAGTTCCGGCAGATTAAAGAATCGGGCAAAGCGTGTTTTCGCGCGATAGCCCGTTCCCTCCGGGGAAAGCTCGATTGCCGTAACGGTTTCGCCAAAGGATGCCGCCCAATCATCGAAGTGGCTCAGTCCCATTTTCTGCAGCGTGTCATACTGGAGATACCGCATAATAGTGTACAGTTCCACCATCGAGTTGCTGACCGGGGTTCCGGTTGCAAAGGTCACGCCCTTGCCACCTGTCAGTTCGTCCAAGTACTGACACTTCGCAAACATATCGCTGGACTTCTGTGCATCGGTCTGGGCGATACCTGCGATATTTCGCATTTTTGTGTAGAGGAACATATTTTTATAGAAATGCGACTCGTCCACAAACAGGCGGTCAACCCCCAGTTCCTCAAATGTGACCACATCATCCTTTCTCGTCTGGTCGTTCAGCTTTTGCAGCTTTGCTTCCAGCGTTTTCTTTGTTTTCTCCATCTGCTTGACCGTAAAACTGCGGCTGTCCTCACTCCGGGCATCGGCTAGGGCCAGCGTAATGTCGTCGATCTGACGCTCTACAATAGCTTTCTGTCGTTCCGGGGAGAGCGGCACACGCTCAAACTGCGAATGACCGATCACGATAGCATCGTAATCGCCGGTTGCGATCCGGGAGCAGAACTGTTTTCGATTGCTGGGTTCAAAATCCTTCTTCGTTGCCACCAACACATTGGCATTGGGATAGAGCCGCAGGAAATCTGCGCCCCACTGCTCTGTGAGATGGTTCGGCACCACATAGAGGTTTTTCTGCGATAAGCCCAGCCTGCGGCTCTCCATGCCGGCAGCAATCATCTGGAAGGTCTTGCCTGCGCCCACGCAATGTGCCAGCAGCGTATTGTTGCCGTACAAAATGTGCGCTACCGCATTTTTCTGGTGCGGCATCAGAGAGATTTCCGGGGTCATGCCCTCAAAACGGATATGACTGCCATCGTACTCACGGGGCCGAATCGCATTGAAAATCCGATTATAGGTCGCACACAAATCCTCGCGGCGATCTAAATCTTTGAAAATCCACTGCTTAAACGCTTCTCGAATGGATTCCTGCGCCTGCTGTGCAAGCATGGTTTCCTGTTTGTTCAGCACACGATGGTCGCCATCCGCATCGTGAATCGTATCGTAGATTTTGGTATCCCGGAGGTTCAGCGCATCTTCCAACAGCTTATACGCATTGACCCGCATCGTTCCGTAGGTATTGGTAACAAGCGGATTGCCGCGATCCATCGACTTGCCCGAAATATTCCATGCGCCGGAGATTTCGGAATAGGTTGCCTTAATGTCAATCCCAGCATAGTAGTTCGGTGTTTTGAACACTTTTTTCATAAACTGCGTGATGTACTCCGGCTTTACCCAGTTTGCACCAAGCCGCACTTCGATTTCCGAAGCATCCAGATCCTTGGGCTGTACCCGTTTCAGGTAGTCCACGTTGATCTGATACTCTGCATGGTTTGCCGCAAAGGTTTCTGCTGTGGCCAGTTTTTCACGAACATTGCCGGACAGGTATTCATCCGAGGTTTCCCACTGCTGTGTCACAGGGTTTCGGAAAATCGCACCTGCCAGTTCATCCGTGATTTCCTGTTCCGGTTTGCCGCAGAGCTGCATCATAAACGGCACATCCACCTTTGCTTTTTCTCCAATGGAAAGCGCCAGAGCTTCGCTTGGCGTATCCACTGAGGTAACAGGCTCCGGCTTACGGATGGTACGTTTTGTGAAAATATCGGCAAGCCGTTTGAGCTTCTTCTCCTCATCCAGAATTTCCAGTGATGCCAGCAGACAATAGCTGCTGTCCTGTCGGAATGCCCGCTTGTTGGCCGTGCTGTTGATAAGGCCATACTGCGCCTTAAATGCGGTGTACTGTTGTTTCAGTTCATTCTGCAAAAGCTGTACTTCCGCATCTGAGCCATCATGCAGCTGACAATCCAACAGTTTCCGGGTGGTTTCTCGCAGAGCGATCATGCCCAGCACTCGCTCTGCAGTTACGGCAGGCAGTTCCACCTTATTCATAAAGGAATTTTCACGGTAGTAAATCTGCCCATCCACGTTCGTGAAGCTGAAATTCTTCACACTTGGGTCTGCTGGAATGGGTTCTTCCTGCACATCCAGTTCATCGTCGGAGATTTCCGGCTCCGTGATGGTGGCATGGATGTTGCCGACCGCCTCTTTTAACTGCTTGGCAAGGTCTGCGCCTTCGATGGGCTTGACCGTAGTTTCCTGCTTGCCGTACTGGGTGCTTTCCGTGGTGATCTCGCCCAGCACCATTTCAGGATGCTGCGCAAAATACTGGTTAATGGAGTAGCCCTCCGGTGTTTCGCCAAGGTCTACCCAGTCTGCCCGCTCTACCGCTGCACGGTCACGCTTTTGCAGGAACAGAATGTCAGCAACCACGCCCGTGTTGGCATTGCGCTGAAACGCATTATTCGGCAGACGAACCGCACCTACCAAATCGGCACGGTTGGCAAGGTACTCACGGACAGAGGAATCTTTCTTGTCCATCGTACCACTGGACGTTACCATCGCCACCACACCGCCCGGACGCACAAGGTCAAGGCTCTTGGCAATAAAATAATCATGGATGAGAAAATTGTGGCGGTCATACCGCTTGTCCGGCACCTTATAATTGCCGAACGGTACGTTGCCCACAACACAGTCAAAGAAGCTGTCCGGGAACTGCATCGTTTCAAAGCCCTGCACCGCAATTTTGTTTTTCTGGTACAACTGCTGAGCAATGCGGCCCGAAATGCTGTCCAGCTCCACACCGTACATCCGAATCTTCTCCATGCTGTCCGGCACCAGACCCATGAAATTGCCGACACCGCAGGACGGTTCCAGCACATTGCCTTTGGACAATCCCATATTGCCCAGGGCTTCGTACATCGCCTTGATGACCGTAGGAGAAGTGTAAAATGCATTCAGGGTACTGGCACGAGCTTCCTTATACTCATCTGCCGTGAGCAAGGACTGCAGTTCGGCATACTCTTTCGACCACTCCGCATTGTTTTCATCGAACGCCTGCGGAATGCCGCCCCAGCCCACATACCGGGAAAGGATTTCCTGTTCCTCTGCGGTAGCCTGCCGCTGCTCTGCATCCAGTATTTGCAACACCCGAATGGCCTCCACGTTGGCCTTATACTTTGTTTTCGGCCCTCCTGCGCCGAGATCATCGTCCGTAATACGGAAGTTCATAGGCTCCTGTTTGGGCTGTGCAGGCTGTTCTGTTTCTGCTCCACTGTCCAGCGGAAGATTGTGCTGCCGCCGTGCATGGTTGACCTCTGCCGGGGTCATAGGCTGCTGGGTCAGCGGTTCAAGGGCTTCCTCTGCTGCTGCACGGCTGATGGCATCCGTTCGGTTCTGCACATCTGCGATCAGCTGCATCTGTTCTGGCGGAAAGTCGGGATTCAGCAGTTCTTCCAGTTCGCCGCCCGATTCTGCCACCGAATAAATCACATCCATCTGCTCCGGGGAAAAATCTTCGTAGGCCACACCTGCATTGTGCAAAGCCGTAAAGACTGTGATTTCCACCGCTTCTTCCATCGGCACATCTGCCTGTTCGTACAGATGCCGAATGTACTCCAGCGGTTCCGTTCGGAAAATCGGGTACCGGGCTTCTTTCGCAAGGGTCATATCCTGCAAACTGACCGTTCCATTTCCAAAGTCCACCGAATCTACACGGAACTCTCTATCGTCCAGTTCGATGATGGTATTAACAGGCAGATATTCCTCTCTGCGGAAGTATTTCGTTTGGGCATGGGTTCCATCTTCCTGCTGGCCGGACAGATAGACGTTCTCCCCCTGCTTCCAGAGCTTCATTGCCTGTGAAACCCACTGTTCACGCGGAAAACCAGATACCTCAACCTTGCCGAGTGCGGTTTCCTTTTCCAACAGCTTGCTGCCAAGAAGTTCTGAAACGCGCTTTGCATCTTCGCCGTAAAACTCAAAGCTGCCGTACTGCTCATAGCCGACCAGAGCATCCGGGTAACGCTCTTTCAGCGCGTTATACTCGTTGGCGGCATCCAGTGGCAGGGGCTGCAAGGTCGGCTCAACGGTCTTTTCTTCCGCTGCATACGGAACCATAATGCCGCGTACCCACTGCGGAGCATCCATGCTATCCTGATACAGTGCAACAGCATCCCGTCTGTCCGTAATAACGTCCTGATAGGTGCGCTGGAAAATATCTTCCTGAATCCACTCTCCAAAGTGCGCCCATGTGTCGATAGCCTCGGAGTAAGTAGCATTTTCCACCTCGCCGGAAGCAAACAAATCCTCGATTTTCTCACGAATCAGATTTTCCGCTTCTTCCTCGGTGGTATCGCGGTCACGCAGCAGCGGATAGATTTCGCTGCGCTCTACCTTTTCCAGCAGCGTGTACAGACATTCTTTATAGACGCAGCGGCTGTCTTTCTGCGTGTGGTCCGCAGCCAGTTTCAGGAAATCGTTCAGCGGATTCTTCGCCAGCGTTTCGCTATATGACGGTAACGGAATGACCCGGCCAGCCACCGCCGAATTTTCCATATCTTTCAGATAAACGTCATGAGCGTTGGAACGCTCAATGCGGTACAGATGGTTATTGTCCAAATACAGAAAACTGCCGTTTTCTCTGCTGTACATTTGCTTGGGCTGATTTTCAAACGATTCTACTGCTTTTGCATCTTCTCTCGTTTGACGAACAACCGCCTTTGCATCATTCAGACTGTTAAACGGCCCTGTTTCTGCTGTACCTGTTCCCGTTTCTTCGTCATAATTGTAATGGTTATAGAACTTGCCATCGGGATATTGCAGAATTGCAATATCCTCGATATATCCTGCCTGCATCATCACCGTTGACTGATACCGCGCAACGACTTTTGCCTTTTGGGGTACCTCAACCGCTGCGGCGGTTGACTGCTCTTTCGCTTGCGGCTCCTGCTCTATAAAATCAAAGATGGACAGCTGTCCAAGCTCAGAATCCGCAATCTCAACAGCCTGCTTCTTTTCCGGAAAAATCGTGTACGTTCCCTCAACATACTGGTGCAGGATAGAGAGGGCCTCTGCCTTACGCTTATATTCTTCCGAATCCAGCGGCACAGACAGCAGTGCATTGTCCATCTGCTCCAGCAGTTCCACCGCCTGTTCGGGATCTGCCAGCTTTTCAACAAGGGCCTTTCGTCCTTCTTCATGGTAAAGGTCTTGCGGATAAGGCCGCTCCACATCGTTCGGCAGATGGTGATAGAATCCCATCACCCGCATTGCCATCCGCTCGCGCTCATAAGCAGGCATCCGGGAGTAGTCTGCCGGTTTCAAATACTCACTATCACGGATAAGCCGGTCAATTCGGCCTGCAGCCTGATTCCAGTTCAGATGAACACTTGCATCCGGGTTCCCGTATGCGCCGCGTTCCAAAGTAATGCCTCTGCCATCGTGATCTTCGTGGGAATCGTCTGCCCCGCAGAGTGCATGGCTGCTGCCGCCGATTCCATAATGGTCTTTCAGAAAGTCTGCCCGCTCCTTCTTATCTTCATGGTTTAAGAAGAATGAATAAATTGCCAGCCGACTATCCGAATAATTGCTGCCCCGTGTGAAATAAGCGTTTATTTCATCTTCCGTAATGAACTTCTTGTACTCATTCCAGTGAAAGCCATCTCGCGCCGAGTAATTCTGATAAGGCTTTGCAAACTGCTGGAACAGAGCCGCTACTTTATCCGGCTTATAAAAGTGCATCCGCATCAGGTCTTTATCTTCGGCGTAGGCTTCCCCCAGCGCAGATAATCTGTCGTTTAGGTCAGTCAGAAAATCCGTATCATCCAGCAATCCCGCCAGCTTGTCTGTCAGTTCCGGGAAACCGCCCCTGAAGATTTCTGTATCCTGAAACACTGCTTCGGCAACACCGTCTGCCAAGTCACGTTCCATATAAGCCAACGTCTGCGCGTGTTCCTGCAAAGCATTCTGCCGTGCAGCATCCAGAACCGCCTGCGGCGCATACTCACCCTGTCGGAGCAGTTCATGGGTGCGGTTGCTCACATCCTCCCACGACAAAAACGCATTGACAATCGTGCCACCCTTTGCCGTACCGCCTGCCGCAATGCGCAACCCCAAATCATCGAACCAGACCGCATACTTTGCGCCGTCAATTTCAAAGCCTTTTCCTCCCGTGCCGTATTCGTTTTTCACGAACTCCGTGTGTTCTTCTGGGGTTTTCTCGACCATAAAATTGTAGATCAGGCGCAGCTGGCCTTTGCTGCGGTTGCTGCCCGTGCGCAGGATTTCATCGACCACTTCGGAATCAAGTGCAATTTCATCCGCATACCGCGCCCGGATCGGTGCTTCAATGGCGCGGATCTGCTGTTCCACGGTCGGCAAATCAGGAAAAGAAAAAGCAGAGGCAATTTCTTCCTCTGCTTCGCTCAAATCCTGTTCCGTTGTCGGTTCAGTTAATTGTACACCAATTCCTTCAAGACGATCTCTTCTGCCATCGCCGTCAGGCTGTTCTGATGTGCCGCCCATGCCAGCGGGTCCTTCTCCTTGCTCGGTGCCGGAAACTTCTCGTTCAGGCTGTCCAACAGGGATTCCATCCGGTTCTCCGCTTCTTCCTCGATCTGCGCCAGATGCTGGTTCAGTCTGCCGCTCATCAGCATACTCTGATACCAATTCTTGCGGTTCTCTTTCAGGTACGTCCTGCGCAGCATCCCGTACTTCCCGATGATCTGCGGCTCGTCCTTCACGGCCAGATTCGGGAACAGATAATCTCCCTTGCGGTAATACGTCAACTCCATTTTCTTGTCCTCCTTTGGTCGTGGTCTCTTTGGTTTTGCGCTTTAATGTGCTAAAGTCTGTATTGGTATTATACAAGCTGTCAACGGATTTTTCAAGCTGCTGCGTAATTTCTTTTTTGTAAATTTTCCGCATCTCACGGCCAATGTCAAAAAGAACCGCTTCGCACTGTTCGGAAACGGCATTGCCGAGAAACGACAGCACCGGCAGCTTGTTGAAATCCACGATACGGATAAAATCATCATCGTCCAGCACATTCATAGGCTCCTGCCCGCAGCGGCGGGAAAGCGTATAGAAGATACTGTTGGTCATCAGTTCCCGGAAGCGGACGCGGATGTTATCTTCGTCCAGTTCTTCCAGAAAAGTATCCGCCACCTCATAGGCCAAACCGTCCATCGCTTCATCCAAATTATCGGCGGTCAGCTGCTGTGCCAGTTCCATCAGGGCAGTATTCATGCTGTCTGTCTGCAACAGGCCGTAGGTATCTGCCAGATGGTCTAAGATCGTCTGCTCGTGCTCGTGGCTGTCCAGATTCCATAAGAGCGGTGTTTTTCCGCCGCGCACCAGATGGGTGTCAGCAATATCGAACACATACCGCAGCTTGGTACGCGGTCCGGTATCATCCAGAAGCGCGATGCCTTTTGCGCCACGGTTAACCCATCGGCTCATTTTCTGATTCCAGAGTTCCAGTTCTGCGCAGGCGGTTGCATCGGGCCGCTGCGCGTGGATCAGGAGCGCATCGGTAAACGAATAGCGGTACAGCCGCGCCGCTACATCCAGATAACTCATCCAGTCCTGTGGCGAGTTACTGACATACCGGGCGTTCTGCTGCGCCAATTCTCGAATATCGTTAATCTGTGGCAAGGGTCAAACCTCCTTTACGTTTTCGTTTTCATTGGTGTTTTGGGAAATTCCAAGCTGTACTGTGCGCGGCCATCTTCAACGCGCATCACAAGGTCAGCAGCAAACATCTTGTCTTTTTTCACGGAACAAAAGTCTTTTACATGGGTGCGGCCTTTCTTCAAAAGGTCTGCCGCCATCTTCCTGTCCAGCGTCTTTCTCATGTTGGACAAGTATCTGCTTTCTTTCCAAAGCGCAAATTTGCAGCTGCGGTCTGCACAAAAAAAGCCGAGTTTGCTCTCATGTACAGGGTTGCCGCAGACCGGGCAGCTACCTACGCTTACCTTATTATGATAGGGAGCCACCACGACGGTAGGAATCTGCCGCAGGTCAGCCAGCATTTTATCGAGCAATCCGTGGATGCCCTGCATAAAATCATATGGCTTGATCTCGCCGCGCTCCATCCGCAGCAGGTCATTTTCCCATTCGGCTGTCATACTGGCAGATTTCAGATAGTCCGGGATATTGCGGATTGCGGCCACACCGTCCTCCGTGGGAATAATCTGCTTGCCTTTGCGCTGCACATAGCCGGAGGATACCAACTTTTCCAGAATCGCGGCGCGCGTTGCAGGGGTTCCCAGACCTTTCTTCTCGGTGTCCTTTTCAAATTCCTTGTTGCCTGCGGTTTCCATGGCCGACAGCAGGGTATCCTCTGATACATTTTGTCAAGGTGGTTTTAAGAAATTTTCCCGCAATCGTTCATAATAAGCCGCTTGATTTTATCGCTCATAGTTTCCTTGCTGGTGGTGCTGAAGTGGATTTTCACCCGATAGGTCGTGTTTCCGATTTTCTTCACAATATCGGGCTGTTCTGCTTCCTTTACGGTCAGAGGGGAAGCGTTTGCGGGGGTGCTGGCTTTATTGCTCATAGGCTCTCCTTTCCATGAAAAAAGCCCTCATGCTACGGCGCACAAGGGCTTATAGTCATTCTTCTATAACTCTGAAAGTGCGAAAGTGCAAAGTGCAAAGGGTCTGCGTTTTGCACTTTCAGCTTGCGGGTTCGGGTGGCTGCTTCTTCTTGATGAAGTTGTACCATTGACCGCCGACACGCCTTGCGCCTAAAATGCCGCCCATGTTGCGCTTGGCGTTCTGTACCGTCCTTTCGGATATTCCGGCTTCGGCTGCGGCTTTTACAATGTCCTCACTGGCAAGCTCTTTCCCGTCTGCAAGCAGGTCAAGTATCAGCCTTTCAGCCTGTTCGGTCTTGGTGGCGGTGGTGCCGCCCGCGCGTTCACGCTCACACACGGCTTTATAGTAGGCGGTACCGTTGGTGATCACGCCGTTGCTCTCCTGAAGTTCCACCAAGGTTTCCAGCGCCGTCTGCACACTGGGCATCTCGGCATGCAGCATCACACTGTCACGGTTCAGTAAACGGCTGACTCTCAGCTGTGTCTGCTCACTTTCCCTGTGTTTCATACGTCCTCCACCTTGCTGATCAGCTTGTAAAGGAACTCGCCCACCGCGCCGCCGGTGCAGTCGCAGTTGGTCACTTCGTTGGCCGCTGCTTTTACTTCGGACGGCGCATTGGCCACAGCCACGGAATAGCCCGCTTTTTTCATGATTTCGAGATCATTATAATAGTCACCGATCACGATGGTTTTTTTGATGTTCTCGTTCAGGATATGGCAAAGCTCTTCCATTCCGGCTGCTTTGCTGATGCCGGAAGGCATAATTTCCAAGTAGATCTGGTTGGTAGGCAAAAAGTAATTATCCCGGCCAAAGTACCGCGTTTTGGCGTACTGTCCCGCTTTGCGGATCGTTTCCGGATCCCCGGCAAACACCACCTTCAGCCAGCCATCCGGCACATTTTCCAGCGGGCAGGCCACGCTTTCCATGTGTTCATCCACCTGGTGGGCGTGGGTATAGCTGCTGGCGTGAACAACATACATCTCCCCCGCACCGGCCATGACCTCTACACCAATCTTCGGGAATTTTTGCAGCATATCGGCAATGGCGGCAGCGGCCTGTTCCTGATTCAGGCAGGAGCGACGCAGCACACGGTTGGTCTGGAAATCATACAGCAGCGAACCATTGCAGGAGATTGCTGGCAGCGAAAGCTCGATATCGCCCAGCGCCGCGCGGATCGACTCCGGCGGACGGCCGGATGCGACGGTAAAGCGCCCACCCATGGCGGTAAACAACCGGATGACGCTGCGGTTGCAGGCGGGAATGCCCTCCTTTGCAGTCAGCAGGGTGTTATCCATATCACAAAAAACCAGATAATCACTCAAACGCTCCATGGCGGCTTTCCTTTCTCAGACGGTTTAAGTAGTCCTGAAACCAGTCAGGCAGTGAGCTGTCAAACTGCATCCATTCCCCGGTGGCGGGGTGCACAAAGCCAAGCTCCTTGGCGTGCAGGCACTGACCGTTCAGGCTGCGGATACAATTTTTTGGCCCATACACGGCATCCCCAGCCAGCGGGTGGCCAATGGACGCCATATGCACCCGAATTTGATGGGTGCGGCCTGTTTTAAGCTTGCATGCAATGTAAGTAAAGTTGCCGAACCGTTCCAGCACCTGCCAGCTGGTGTAGGCATATTTGGAGTTCTGCTGGGTCACGGCCATCTTTTTGCGATCCTTAGGGTCGCGGCCGATGGGGGCTTCCACAAAGCCGGTATCCTCTTTCAGGTTGCCATACACCACAGCGTGGTACACCCGATGGATAGAATGCACGCTCATCTGTTCGGTCAGTGCCTGGTGGGCGGCGTCCGTTTTTGCAACGACCAAAAGGCCGCTGGTATCCTTATCAATGCGATGCACAATGCCGGGGCGGATGGCCCCGCCGATGCCGGACAGCCGCCCCGCACAGTGCCACAGCAGTGCATTGACCATGGTGCCGTCCGGGTTGCCGGGCGCAGGGTGCACCACCATGCCTTTGGGCTTGTTGACCACCAGCAGGCTGTCATCCTCATACACAATGTCCAGCGGAATGTTCTGGGGCTGGGCTTCGATGGGCTGCGGGTCCGGCAGGGTGAGCAGAATCGTCTGCCCGGCTTTCAGCTTATCCTTTTTGTTCAAGGGGCTGCCGTTGCAGGTCACACTGCCCGCTTCGATCAGGTTTTGCAGCTGGCTGCGGGAAAGATCCGGGCACTGTTCCGCCAGCCAGCGGTCCAGCCGCAGGCCAACGCTTTCCGGCGCAAGGGTCAGTTCACGCTGTTCCATCTGTGGGCGCACTCCCCTTTTGCTGTTTTGCTTTTTGTTCGCGGCGCATATCCAGCAGCAGGCTGAGGACCAGCAGGCCCACGCCGACACAGATGCAGACATCCGCAAAATTGAACACCGGGAAATTGATGAACAGGCAGTTCAGGTAATCCACCACCACGCCGGTGCGGATACGGTCGATCAGGTTGCCAACACCGCCGCCCACGACCAAAATCCAAGCAGCACGCTCCAAACGCGGCATTTTGCGCAAAAGCAGCATACCGGCCAGCACAGCCAGCATCACACCGGTAACGATCACCAGCAGCGTGCGCTTGCCGCTGAGCATGGAAAACGACATACCATCATTGAGCAGGTAATAAAATTCCAGCACATGCGGGATAAAGGGTTTGCTGCCAACCGGCAGCAGTTCCACGGTGGCCCAAAGTTTGATCAGCTGGTCAACCAGCGTCAGGCCTGCCGCAGCAAGAATGGATAAAATGCCAACCAGCATAAACGCCTCCGTCGTCCGGGCCAATGCAGCGCTGCAAAATGCCCTGACAAAAACAGCGGTGCAAAGGCTTGATAAAAGCGCAAAAGCACCGCTGTAAATCATACTATGGCAATACCGCACAGTTCCTGTTTTGCAGGCTTAAGCACTGGAACAGCGCTTAACATCATGCGGCATAGCCCTTTATTTGAAATTAACCAAGAACTTTCGCACAGCGCGGGCACAGGCCGTCTTCGCCAACAGCTGTGTCGAACTTCCAGCAGCGCAGGCACTTGTTGCCGGCAGCATGGGCAACGCTCATGCCCAGGCCCTCGGTCAGCCCCTTCACGCCGCCTTCGCCCTTGACCAGATCCACATGGGAAACGATCATCAGATCGGCCAGCTCATCCATCGGGATGGCGTTCAGGAAGTCATACATTTCATCGCTGCAGTACAGGGTAACGGCAGCTTCCAGAGAGGAACCGATGGTCTTATCGGCACGGGCCTGCTCCAGAACCTTCTTTACATCGTCACGCACAGCAATGATCTTGGCCCACTTAGCGTCAAAAGCGGCATCCTCATCGCTCTTGGCTTCCGGCATACGCTCCCAGCAGACATACTCCTGCATGCCTTCCAGCTTCGGGATGTAGCTCCAGATTTCCTGGGCGGTGAAGCACAGGATGGGGGCAACCAGCTTGGTGAAGTCAACCAGAATGCGGTACAGCGCAGTCTGGGCGCAGCGGCGTGCGTGCTCGTCCGCGCAGTACAGGCGGTCCTTGATGACGTCCATATAGAAGTTGGACATATCAATGACGCAGAAGTTGTAGATTGCGTGGTAAGCGCGGGAGAAATCGTAATTATCGTAAGCGGCACGCACATTGGCGGTCAGGCTGTTGCAGCTCTTGAGTGCCCAGCGGTCGATTTCGAACAGCTGATCCTCGGCAACCATATCCGTGGCAGGGTTGAAATCGCCAATGTTGCCCAGCATAAAGCGGGCGGTGTTGCGCATCTTGCGGTATGCTTCAGACAGCTGCTTGAAGATATTCTTGCCTGCGCGCACATCAACGGTGTAATCGCTGGAAGCAACCCACAGACGAACGATGTCAGCGCCGTAATCGCGGATGATTTCGGACGGCTCCACACCGTTGCCGGCAGATTTGTGCATCTGCTTGCCCTGCTCATCAACGACCCAGCCATGGCACAGAACGCCTTTGTACGGGGCAACGCCCTGGGTGGCAACGCTGGTCAGCAGGCTGGACTGGAACCAGCCGCGGAACTGGTCGGCGCCTTCCATATACAGGTCAGCGGGCCAGTTCAGTTCGGGACGTTCGCGGCAGACTGCGCTCCAGGTAGAGCCAGAGTCGAACCAGACATCCATGATATCGGGATCCTTTTCCCAGTCAGAAGCGCCGCATTCGCAGACCTCAGTCTTGGGCATGATCTCGTTGGCATCGTACTTATACCAGGCATCGGAGCCTTCCTTGCGGAACAGGTCGCTGACCGCCTTGATGGAAGCATCGGTAATGTGGTACTTGCCGCAGTTCTTGCAGTAGAACACCGGGATGGGCACACCCCACACGCGCTGACGGCTGATGCACCAGTCGCTGCGGTCACGCACCATGCCGTGCATACGGTCATGACCCCAGGCCGGCTGCCACTTGACTTCATCAATGGCCTTATAGGCTTCCTCGCGGAACTTATCAATAGAGCAGAACCACTGTTCGGTTGCACGGAAGATGATGGGATGGTGGCAGCGCCAGCAATGCGGGTACTGGTGGGTGATGTGCTGCACGCCCATCAGGTGGCCGGACTGCTTGATGTGCTCCAGAATAACTTTGTTGGCAGCCCAAACCTTAAGGCCTGCAAACTCTTTGCCTGCTTCTTCGGTCAGGTAACCGCCATCGTCCACGGGGACAATAACGGGAACCTGCGGGTAGTGGTTGACGCAGACTTCAAAGTCCTCAACACCGTGGCCAGGTGCGGTATGAACGCAGCCGGTGCCGCCTTCCAGGGTAACGTGGTCACCCAGGATAACCAGGCCCTTGCGGTCCAGGAAGGGGTGCTGGTACTGCATCAGCTCAAATTCAGAGCCGAGAACGCGGGGCTCCAGAACCTCGTAATCCTCGATATGGCAGGCTTTCATGGTGGATTCCACCAGACCGGCAGCCATCAGGTGATATTCATCGCCGATTTTGACGAAGGCATACTCCAGGCTGGGGTTCAGGCAGGTTGCCACGTTGGCGGGCAGGGTCCAGGTAGTGGTGGTCCAGATCACGATCCATGCCTTGTCCAGAGGGATACCGTACTTGGCCAGAACACCGTTGGGGTCATCGGTGAGCTTAAAGCGGACATAGATAGAATCACACTCGTCCTCGGCATACTCGATTTCGGCTTCTGCCAAAGCAGTACGATCTTCCGGGCACCAGTAAACGGCTTTCATGCCCTTGTAGATATAGCCTTTCTTGGCCATCTCGCCAAAGATCTCCACCTGGCGTGCCTCAAATTCGGGGCGCAGGGTCAGGTAGGGGTTGGCGAAATCGCCCTGAACGCCCAGGCGGGCGAACTGGCTGTTCATCACATCAATATGCTCGGTAGCAAACTCTTTGCAGATCTTGCGCAGTTCCAGCTTGGAAATGCCGGCCTTTTTATCGCCCAGAGAGGACAGAGCCTTCAGCTCAATGGGCAGACCGTGGGTATCATAGCCGGGAACATAGGGAGCACAGTAGCCCGACATGTTCTTT
>OKVE01000287.1_pt1 | contig 19645 bp, 22 predicted proteins | sample 1604781 | NCBI WGS metagenome assembly OKVE01 (sample SAMN01760918, study PRJEB22395) | human gut metagenome
TTAGGACGCAAGATTTTCATTCTTGAAAGGGGGGTTCGATTCCCCCACGGGCTACCAAATAAAAAAGCCATCGATAAATCGATGGCTTTTTTATTTGGTAGCCCTGCTTTGTGCAGGGTATCCGGCGGCTCAGTTTGAAAACGGGTCAGTCTTAAAATTTGGACCGCTGACCCAAAACTGACGGATTCATGAAGGATTGTGCTTTAAATTCTTCATAATAAACAACTGTAAGCAAGCGGATTAGACACTTATGAAGGATTTGAATCAAAATAAATCTGGATAGTCTTGTACAGGGGGGGCTGAATCAACAGAAGGGTCAGTCCGAAACATAAGACAACGGGACAGATCCAACTTATTCATCGACTCCGCCCCGTTCTATGTCAGAATACCATAAAAAGAATATGATTATTCAATCTCTCCAAAAAGCTCAGCCAGTTTATTTGCCAAAGCCTCACCACGAAGATTTTCTCCTACCATGACCCCTTGGGCATCTATCAAATACATAGTAGGAACAAATTTCACTTTATATATATCAGCAATACCTTCAGTATCCAAAAAATTAGGCCACTGAAGTTGTTCTTCGTTATCTACCATATATGTATTTGTAGTTGTTACATCACTTTCTTTATAAGCACTAACTTCTTTTCCTGGTGTTGTAAGCGGAGCCTTAACTTCATTATTTGCTAGTATTGCTTCTCTTAAATTTTTTGGAGGTTCTACATCTGCACTTGCCCCAACAATAACTTTACCTTGATACTTTTTACTAGCACCTTGCTCTTTAGTCATACTTTCGTCAAACCATAGCCTTAAATCGTAAGTTTTAGATGCTTTTGCACCTAGTCCATCAGTTAATAATTCATAAGCAGTTCCACCATTTTGTGCTCCCATAGTTTTACCACTAGATAAAATAGATGCACTTGTTGGTATCTCTCCATTATTAACAATAACACCTTTAATTAAGTTTGAGGGTATTTCACTTGTACTTAATGTCTCTACTCCTATACTAAGTGTTAAATACTGATTACAATTATTAGTTACTTTAAAAGTATAAGGATTTCTTTCTAAACCCTCACTATCAGGTATAGGATAATCATTTGCTAAATTAATAGCTTTATTAACACCTGTAAATGTTACACTAAAGCAATTAGTTGCTCCTAAATTATTAGTTCCGCTTTGTCTTGCAAAATTTTGGAATATAGCAAAACTAACTCCCATTACCAATAAAACAATTATTAATAAAGAACTAAACACCTTAATTTTATTCTTATCTCTCGATATTTTATCTTCCACTATAATCACCTTATATTCTATAAAAATTATAAGATATAAAGACATAAAATTCAAGAAGAAATATAATATTTATCTACTTAAAAAATTCATCACTAAATCTACTAATATTTCTTTTTCTTTTGGATTAGACTGTGCTATAAGTAAAGTGATAGCAACTAATGTATTATTATCAATAACTTGTTTACCATCTTTATAAAGTAGATTATAAAATTCCAAAAAGTAAATGAATAATGTTGCAGCAATTCTCTTGTTGCCATCTATAAACACATGATTTTTTATAATTAAATACAAAAAATTAGCTGTTTTTTCTTCGATTGAAGAGTATAAGTCCTTTCCATCAAAAGTTTGATATATATCAAAAATAATTGCTTCCACCCCATTATCTCTTTCAAGAGCAAATAAATCACTATCACTACTAAATTTAAGTTTATTAACAATACTCATACAATCTTCATAATTAATTTTATTTTCATTAATTGTACCATTTGGTTTAATTATTCTTTTGTGATCATAATCATCAAGTAAATTTAGAGCATTAGAATAATTATTTATTACTTTAATAATTTCCTGTGCTTCATTTCCTTTTAAATTTACATCAATTCTTCCAGCAATATCAATTAACTTAACAGTTTTTTCTAGATATTCTAATCTCTTTTGATTAACGGCATAACCTTTAATCATATAATCTTTTAAAATTTTATTAGCCCATTTTCTAAATATAACACCATTTTTACTTTTAACCTTATAACCAACGCTTATAATAGCATCAAGATTATAATATTCTATATAATGAGTTTATATTTTTCCTTCAATCGCACTATGCTGAGTGGTATTCTCAAATTTAGCGACTACCACTTGATCACTTAGTTCTTCTTCTAAGGCATTATTAATATGTTTTCTAATAGTTTTATAATCTCTATCAAATAATTTTGCCATTTATTCTGTATTTAATCAAACTGTTTCATCTTTCATAATAACTTAATTGTTTTTTCAAGGTATTCTAATCTTTTTTGATTAACTACATAACCTTTAATCATATAATCTTTTAATATGCTAGTCGCCAACTTCCTAAATATTATGCGATTCTTACTTTTAACACGATAACCAACGCTTATAATAACATCAAGATTATAATATTCTATTTTGCGAGTTACATCTCTATTTCCTTCTTTTTGAACTGTCGCATATTTTGCGACAGTTGAATTATCCAATTATTTAGAAAAGTGCATTTTTTGCACATTGCTTTTCTCTTCTAATTCACCATCTCCTCCAGTATGCTCAAAAAATGAGCGTACTGAATTTTCTTCTAGTTTTACATCTTGATTTTCAAATAATAAGATTTCATTCTTCATTTATAGTCCTCCTATTATTTATTGTTGTAAATTAACACTTAATTTCCTTTTTATTTAATAAGTTTTTTGAGTTGTCACAAATTTTAGGGTAACTGAATAACATAAAAAAAACGCACAATCACATGCGTTCTACTTTTCTTCTAAAGGCTTAATAATTGTCTCTGTGGTAACATACTTATTTAATCTCTTTACTACTTCTCTAGCTTCTTCAATATTTAAACTTTTATATACATCATAAATATTATACATATACTCACCAAAGTCAATTACATCATCCTGAATCTGTGAATTAACTCCTTCAATATCATCAAAATACATTATTAAATTACTTACTGAAGCATTAACTTTTCTAATAACATCTTCTTCATTTATATCTCTTTCATCAAAAGTTTCTTTAACTCTTTTAATAAAATAATCAGGATACTCTGTAGATGCTGCTATTACTTCTACGTAATAATCTTCAGTATCAAGTAAGTTCATACTAAGACCACCAGTAATAACCTTACTACTTTGTAACTCATCTCTTAAATAAGAAGTTATCCCAAACTGAACTCTCATATATAAATTAAAATATAGTCTTACTTTTCTTTCATCTATTTTAAGTCCTTTAAAAGCATTTTTAGGTACTTTAAACCCAACTGATACCTTTGGTATATTAACATTCATACACCTCTCAAAATGCTTAGTTTTAACCTCAAAAGGTTCTTTCTTAAACTTAAGAACTGGTTTATTATATTTAGGAAACTCTTTCTTACTCATAACCTCACTAACAATCGCTACTGCCTCATTAGGATCAAAGTTACCCGTAATGATCATAAACATATTCTCTGGATGATAAAAAGCCTCATAACAAATTTCTAAATCTTCTTTTGTAATCTTTTTAACATCACTTACCGTACCACTAACTAAATATTGTCTTTCATCCTTAATAAAAATATTATTATAAGTTCCATATATAAGCTGAGTACCAGGTTTATCCTCATACATATTAATCTCTTCCGTAATAATACCACGCTCATTATTTACTATCTCCTTAGTAAAATATGGTGTATAAACATACTCAGTTAAATAAGATAAACACTCTTTAAAATTAGCATTAGCAAATACTTCATAACAAGTAATATCAAAAGAAGTAAATGCATTAATATTTGCCCCTAACTTACTAAAATAATCATGTGCTGTAGTTCCATCAGGCATATTAAATAATAAATGCTCTAAATAATGTGCTATCCCCTTTGGCATATCATACTTCTTACCATTATACTCAAAATTAGTATAAATAGACCCATACTTAGTACTTAACGTAATATAAAAATTCTTAGTTTTATTATTAGGTACCATATAAATCTTAAGACCATTATCTAAAGTGTACGTATAAAGTTTCTCAAGCACACCAGGTAATAATATCTCATTCATTTGTACTTCCCCCTTCTAAAACATAAATAGTACTAATACTAGTCTTCTCAGCTACTTTTTTAACATCATTAATACTAACCTTATCAAACTTATCTAATCTAACATCTAATTCATCTAAATCACTAATATTCTGATAATAAGCATTATCTACTATTCTCCCAATATTATCATTAGTCATATTTAAACTAGTCTTAACAAGGGCTTTAGCATTGACAAGTTCTTCATCACTAATATTTGTTTTCATATTACTAAATATTACTTTTAAAAATAATATTAATATAGATATTGGTATTATTGCTGCAATTACTTTTAACGCTATGTCAATAGGAATTACATGAATAATTGCTAACATTGCTGCTGCTATATATCCAATAACTGCAACAGGCTTATTTTTTGTTTTAAATGCATTATAATATTCATATAATCCCATAATTGCTATAATACTTATTAAAGTATCTACAAAATATGTATTTCCAAAAATAAAAATAATTGCCATTATTGGAAAAAGTATTACTCCTGATAAAACTCTTTTATAATTCATAATTATTTTACCTTTCTTTTTTAGTTTGCTCCAAAATTCCTATGTCTTTTTTGAAAATCTTCTACAGCATTGTCCAAGTCTTTTTCATTAAAATCTGGCCAGTACTTATTTAAAAATACAAATTCTGTATATGCTAGTTGCCAAAGTAAGAAATTACTTAATCTTAATTCTCCACTTGTTCGTATCATTATATCTGGATCTGGTTGCCCCTTAGTATATAAGTAATCTCCAACCATTTTCTCATCTATATCTTCTACATTTATATTGCCTTTTTTTACTTCTTCTGATATTTTTTGTGTAGCCTTAACTATCTCATCTCTACCACCATAGTTAAAAGCAATATTTAATGTTAGCCCTGTATTCTCTTTTGTTTTGTCTAATATTCTATTTATGCTTTTTTGAAGTGGTATATCCAATTTAGAAATATCTCCCAATATGTTTATTTTTATATTATTCGAATTGGTTTTTGCAAGCATTTTTTCTACATATGCTTTTAGCAATAGCATTAAACCTTTTACTTCCGCCTCTGACCTTTTCCAATTTTCTGTAGAAAAAGCATATACTGTCATATATTTAATTCCAATTTTATTTGCATATAATGCAATCTTCTCTAAATTTTCCGCACCTGCATAATGTCCTTGCTTAATATCTAAGTTTCTTTCTTTTGCCCACCTTCTATTTCCGTCCATTATAAGTGCAATATGTTTAGGTAAATTTTTTTCCATATTATTAATTGCCTCCCAATTGTTTTATATGCTCATTACTTCTTTTTCTTTATTTTCTAATATTTTTTCTATTTCTTCTATTTTTTTATCAGTTAATTTTTGCATTTGTGTCTCTGCATTTTTTAAATCATCTTCTGTTATTTCAGAATTTTTTTGTTTTATTTTTGCAGAATCTATGCCATCTCTTCTTATTGCTCTAATAGATATTTTAGCTTCCTCAGCTAATTTTCTTATATCTTTTACAATTTCTTTTCTTCTTTCTTCATTTAATTCTGGAAATGCTAGTCTTATTACTTTTCCATCATTATTTGGGTTAATTCCTATATCTGCTTTCAAAATTTCCTTTTCTATTTCTTTTAATAAGCTAACATCCCATGGTTGTATAACAATTAATCTTGCCTCTGGCACAGAAATTCCTGCCACTTGGTTTATTGGTGTTGCTGTTCCATAATAGTTTACTGTTATCTTATTCAAGATTGCTGGATTTGCTCTTCCTGCTCTAATTTCTGATAAATTCTCCTCAAATACACTTATTGTTTTTTCCATTCTTTCTTCAAATTCATTAAATTCCATAAATTCATTTTCCTTTCTTAATTTACTAATGTTCCTATTTTTTCGCCTTTAATGGCTTTAATAATGTTTTCTGGTTCTTGCAATGCAAATACTACTAATGGTATATTGTTTTCCTTGCAAAGAGATATTGCTGTTAAATCCATTACTTTTAAATCTTTATTTAAAATATCTTGATATGTTATATTATCATATTTTATAGCTGCCGAGTTAATTTTAGGATCATCTGAATATACACCATCTATTGTTTTTCCAACTAATATTGCATCAGCATTTATTTCTGCTGCTCTTAAAGCTGCTGCAGTATCTGTTGTAAAATAAGGATTACCTGTTCCACTTCCAAAAATAACAACCTTCCCTTGCTCTAAATATTCTACAGCTCTTCTTCTAGAAAATTGCTCAGCTACTGGTTCCATTTTTATTGCAGTTTGTAATATTGCGTCAATACCATTTTTTTGCAATCGACTTTGTAAAGCTAATCCATTCATTGTTGTTCCCAACATTCCTATATAATCTGATGTTGTTCTTTCTATTTCATCTTCTTTTTTACCTCTCCAAAAGTTTCCTGCACCTATTACAATTGCCACTTCTGCTTTTGCTTCTAACATTCTTTTTATCTGATTACTTATCTCATCCAAAACAGATATGTCAATTCCCCTTTTTTCTTGTCCTCCAAGCATTTCTCCACTTAGTTTTAACAATACTCTTTTGTATTTTATTTCGGACATATTTGCACTCTCCTTTATTTAAAATTTACTTGTTACATTGTATCATACATTAATATATTTTTGCATCCTTTTTTGAAAAAAATATTATTTTTTAATTTTACATGACGTTCAATCAAGATTCACCTACAACATAAAAAAAGATGATTTCTGCATTATACAAAAATCATCTTTTTATCTTTTATTATCTTTAATTTTATACATTATAACTTCTTACTTTTCTATATGCATATACAGCAGAACCAACACATACAACAATAAAACCTATTACTGTAATATCTTCTGTAACACCTGTTTTTGGTATTGTATTTTCACTAGTATTTTTGTTGTCTTTATCATTTAATGTTACATTTGTATTTTCCGTATTTCCATCGGTTGTATTATTAGAAGAATCTTCAGTATTATTGTTTGCTGTATTGTTGTCGTCACCATCATCAATTAGTGAATTCAAGTCCAAGTCTTCGTTTATTGCTTTTACCTTGCTAATTAATGGTAATGCTACTGCACTTATTAATATTATTACACCTAAAACTAATAAAGTCTTTTTTAATACATTTGACATATCTTTTACCTCTTCTTTCGACATATATTTTTAAATTACCTTTAAATAACTTCTTACATAATTAATTGTACTATTTTTGTCGCACATAGTCAAGCCTTTTTTACAATTTTTTTATCCTAATGCTACATCTAAAATCATCATTATAACAAAACCTAATATAAGTCCAAGTGTTGACAGATTTTTGTGTTCCTTAACAGATTCTGGTAACAATTCTCTTGCTGCCACTATAATCATTGCTCCTGCTGCAAATGCAAGTAAAAATGGCATTATACTCCTTATATATATTACAAGTATTGCGCCAATTACAGCAGATATTGGTTCCACTAATGCTGACGCTTGCCCTATCATGAAACTCTTAAATCTTGAATAACCTTCTCTTCTTAATGGTAATGCAACTGCTGCCCCTTCCGGAAAATTTTGAATGCCTATTCCAATTGCCAACATAATAGCTCCAATTATTGTCATTCCGTGGAACATTATTTGCAATTCCTCCAAAGGCTACTCCAACTGCCATTCCTTCTGGTATGTTGTGAATAGTTATAGCAGATATTAAAAGTATACTTCTTTTTAAAGATGTTGAACTTTTTAAGTTGTTTTTTGCTTTTAGCATCCTGTCTAAGAAACCATCTGATATTAATACAAACATTCCTCCTAGCACAAAGCCAAGTGCTGGTAGCAACCAAGCTATGTAGCCAAGTTCTGCCGATAAATCTATGGCTGGTGCAATTAAAGACCAAAAAGATGCTGCAATCATCACTCCTGCACTAAAACCTAAAATGGTATCCAAAATCTTGCCATTCATTTCTTTAAAAAAACATACAATAAGAGCTCCTAAAGCCGTTACAGCCCACGTAAAAGTCGTAGCTAATATTGCTTGCATAACTGGTGTTAAGCTCTCAAACCAATTCAATCTAAATCACCTCATTCCATATTACATAATATGAAATGAGATGATTTATGTTGCTTAGTGTGCTGTATGTCATTAAAATAATTTAATATTGTATTTCGTGCAATTATTTACACATTAAATCTAAATAAAACAATATCTCCTTCTTGCATTATATAATCCTTGCCCTCTGAACGCACTAGACCTTTTTCTTTTGCATTACTCATTGAACCCTCTTTTATAAGGTCATCATATGAGACTACTTCTGCTCTTATAAATCCTCTTTCTATGTCTGTATGTATTTTTCCGGCTGCTTGTGGGGCTTTGGTACCTTTCTTTATAGTCCATGCTCTTACCTCTGGCTCACCTGCTGTTAAAAAAGACATTAGTCCTAATAGATTATAACTTTTTTGTATAACTCTATCTAGTCCAGATTCTTTAATTCCCAATGCTTCCATCATTTCTTGTTTGTCTTGTCCCTCTAGGCTTGCAAGCTCTTCTTCTATTTTAACGCAAAGTGGAACAACTTCTGCATTTTCCTGTTCTGCATACTCAATAACTTGTTTTACATATTTGTCATCTTCAATATTTTCAATTTGATGTTCAGAAATATTTGCAATATACAGTATTGGCTTCATTGTAAGTAGAAATGTTTCCTTTAGTAAGCCTATTTCTTCATCTGTAAAATCCAAGGACCTAGCCGGTTTTCCCTGCTCCAGTGTATCTTTTATTTTTTCTAACAAATCTAGTTCTTCTTGAAATTTTTTGTCTGCTTTTATTTTTTTCTTTACGCTTTCAATTTTCTTATCAATTGTTTCAATATCAGCAAAAACAAGCTCTAAATTTATTGTTTCAATATCTCTTATTGGATTAATAGTTCCATCAACATGTGTTATATTACTATCTTCAAAGCATCTTACTACTTCGCAAATTGCATCTACTTCTCTTATATGTGATAAAAACTTATTTCCAAGACCCTCTCCTTTGCTTGCTCCTTTTACTAAGCCAGCAATGTCAACAAATTCTACTATTGCATGTGTTATTTTTTGTGTTTTATACATTTCTGCTAAAACATCTAATCTTTTATCTGGTACTGGTACAACTCCAATATTAGGCTCTATAGTGCAAAAAGGGTAATTTGCACATTCTGCTCCTGCATTTGTAATAGCATTAAACAATGTACTTTTACCAACATTGGGAAGTCCAACTATTCCCATTTTCATATTTATTCACGTTCCTTTCTTAATGCATAAAATGGAGCTTCCAGCCGGAATCGAACCGGCGACCCCAGCCTTACCATGGCTGTGCTCTACCTACTGAGCTATAGAAGCATATTTTGTGCATATATGATATATGCACATTCTATTCTGTTATTTCTTTTGTCGCTTTTTTTCTTATTCTTTGTATTGCATTATCTACTGATTTTACCGGTGCATTTAGTCTTTCTGCAATTTGTACATAGCTTTCGCCTTTTATGTATCTATTTAACACTTGCTTTTCAAAATCACTAAGCATTTTGTCTATAGTGCTTTCTACTCTTGCATAATATTCTCTTTTTGTTATAGTCTCAAGTGGGTCTTCTATTGTTTTTGAATCAAATGTATCTATTAACTCTGTGTCATTGTCTTCTCCCTCATAAGCCACCTGATTTAGTGATAAATATGAATTAAGTGGCATGTGTTTTTGCCTATTTGAAGTTTTTATGGCAGTTATCAATTGTCTTTCTATACATAAACTAGCAAATGTTTTAAAAGAGTTTTGTTTGGCTGTATTAAAATTTTTAATAGCTTTAAATAAACCTATTAAGCCTTCCTGTACAATGTCTTCTCTTTCTGCACCTATTATAAAATATCTATTAACCTTTAGATTTACTAAGTTTCTGTATTTGTTAATAAGATACTCTAACGCACATTTATCCCCAGATTTAACAAAATCCACTATTTTTTCGTCATCTATAGTGTCATAATTTAAATTCGAAGAAAAAAACACACTTTTTTTATTCATATTTTTCTGCACCCTCCTGAAGTTTTCCTCTATGAGAGTATTATAAGGCACAAACTTCTTTAATGTCAATAGAAAGTTTACAAATCCTCTGTAATTTGTTATAATTTTCTCAAAAGTTTTTAAAGTATATGGAGTGATTTAAAATGGCCTTTGATGGTTTAGTTACCAAAAGTGTTGTATATGAATTAAATAATTCTTTAGTTGGTGGAAAGATAGATAAAATTTTTTGCCCATCTTCTGATGAGGTTTTAATTGGTGTTTATGTAAGTGGTATAAAATATGCACTTAATATAAATATTTCCTCTGCTAATTATAGAATTAACTTAACAACAAATACAAAGCCTAATCCTCTTGTTGCCTCTAACTTCTGTATGGTTTTAAGAAAGTATTTGTTAAACACTAGGATTTCTCGAGTTTATTCTTTAGGCTTAGAAAGAGTTGTTGTTATTGAATTTGAAGATTTAGATATGTCTGATAATTTTACAACCAAAAAACTAATAGTTGAACTTATGGGAAAACATAGCAACGTCATTTTGCTTGATGATTGTGATATTATAATAAATAGTTTAAGACATTTATCTACTTCTAATGGTTCAAATAGAGATATATTGCCTAAATTTAAATATCTATTTCCTACTTCTAATAAGTTAGATTTATTGTCTCATAATAATTTTGATGACTTTGAGGAATTATTTAATGATAAAAATAGCGATTTACCGACTTGCTTTTCTGCTATGTTTACTGGAATTAGTAGAAATTTTATTGAACATTGTTGCACTCTATTAAATATTCCTTGTGAAATAAATAGCCAAAATTTATTTATTATATACAATTATATTTGTAATTTAATAAATAATCTAAATTCAAATAATATTATATGTGCATTGTATGATAAAGATTTCTATCTAGAGAATGGAAGTAAAGAAGGCAATTTGTCTATTAATTTCTTTTTGGACGACTTTTACACCAGAAAAGAAGATGCGGAAAACTTTAAAAATTTTAAGAATAATATATTAAAACTATTACTTAACAATATAAAAAAGCTACAAATAAAATTACAAAATATTAATTTAAAGCTAAAAGAATGCAATGAGATGAATACTTATAAATTATACGGCGAGTTAATTATAAGCAATTTATATCGTATAAACAATTATAATATTAATAGTGTTGACTTAGAAAATTATTATGAAGGGAACAAAATAATAACAATTCCTTTGGATAGTTCAATTTTGCCAAGTGAAAATGCTAAAAGGTTTTTTAAAAAATATAACAAGTTAAAATCGACTTACGAAATTGTAACTAAGCAAAAATTTGAAATTGAGCAAGAAATTGAGTACATAGAAAGCGTTATTTATTCTGTAAATAATGCACTCTCAATTGAAGAATTAAATGATGTGTATGATGAAATTTCTGGTATACTTGTAAAACCTTCTAAAGTAAAAAATACTTCTAACAAAAAAAAGAATTTTGAAGTAATAAAATATGCAATAGATGAATTTACCATTTTTGTTGGAAAAAACAATTTACAAAATGAATATATTACTCATAAATTAGCTAACTCAAATGACTACTGGTTTCATGTTAAAGATAGTCATGGAAGTCATTTAATATTAAAGACTGATGGAAAAATGCCTCCACAGGAAGTTATAAATAAGTGTGCTGCCATAGCTGCATATTACAGTAAGTCTAAATATTCATCTAATGTACCTGTTGATTATACTTTGAAGAAAAACGTAAAAAAAATGCCTAAAGCAAAGCCTGGCATGGTTATTTATACTAATTATAAAACTGTTAATGTAATACCTACTAAAATATAATATCGGAGATGAGGAAAATTCATTCCTCACCTCCTTCTTTTTTCTTTGGGCAACAGCTTTATGTCACCCCCAAGTCGACGATCGCCCTGACCTTCACAAGGCGATCGTCGATACTTATCCTGCATTGGTTGACCCTTGCGGGTGAATGCAGGGATTTGATCGCTGCATAGAGCAAATCCGCTCCATGCAGCGCATCTGTTCTGCTCTCTCCGCACACGGAGAGAGTCAGAAAGTTCCCATCCTGGAGAGCTACAAACTCTCCAGGTTTGACTAGCCGCCAAAGCTGGTCTAATATTCTAATTTTCGCGTTTTGAGGCATATTGCCTCCTTTCTAAGGATTAACTGCGCGAAATACAAGTTAATCCTTTGCCCGTTAAGGGACTTTTTGTTGGATTCTTATTATACATCATTTTCTTATTTATGTCAAGTGTTCATTACTTTATACTCTATTTCTTCCATATGTGGGAACATTTCTTTTACTCTTTTAAATGTAAGCATTGCATGGGCAGGTTGCGGATTTTTTTCTGCTTTGCTCAATAGTTTTTGTGTGTAGCAGTTTTCAGCTGTTTTAAATATTAGGTATCTGTTACGTACATAAGTATAGTAAATTTGATATCCATTTTCTAGGTTTTCGTAAAATTCTTTAAATGTATATTTACCTTCCATATCTTTTCTCATTTCCTTTTTATTTAATCATTTTATTAAATTCTTCTTCTGTTAGAATTGTTATTCCAAGCTCTTTTGCTTTTTTTAACTTACTTCCTGCATCTTCCCCTGCTAAAACATAATCTGTTTTTTTAGAGACACTGCTTGAAGTTTTTCCACCAAACTTTTCTATTACTTCGCTTGCCTCTTCTCTAGAAAATTTTTCTAAAGCACCTGTTAAAACAAAAATTTTTCCATCAAACCTATTATCTGTGCCATGTTCCTGTTTCAGCTGCATATTTACTCCTGCTTGTTTTAGTCTATTTATTAAGTCTATACTTTGTTCTTGTTTAAAGAAATTATATATACTCTCTGCTGTTATTAACCCGACATCTTGTTTCTGTTTTAGTTCTTCTAGTTCAGCATCTATTAAATTATCCATTGTCGTATATTCTTTAGCCAAGCTTTTCGCAAGCTTTACTCCTACATGTCTAATACCTAAAGAAGTTATTACTCTATATAAATCTCTTGTTTTGCTTTCTTCTATTGAATCTATCAAATTTTGTGCAAATTTCTTTCCATCTTTTTTTAATGATTTCAAATCTTCTAACGTTAGTTTATATAAATCAGCAATATTTTCTATTAACTTTCTACTTATTAATTCATCTATTACCGCATCTCCTAAACCTTTTATATCCATTGCATCTTTTGATACAAAATGTAATATTCCTCTGTACAATTTTGCAGGGCATTCAACACCTATACAACGTATAACTGCTTCTCCTTCTTCTCTTACAGCATTTGCACCACATACAGGGCAAGTCTTAGGCATTTTAAATTGTTTTTCTTCTCCTGTTCTTCTACTTTTTACCACTTCTACAATTTCTGGTATAACATCCCCTGCTTTTTGAATTATTACAGTATCTCCTATTCTTATATCTTTCTCTTTTATAAAGTCCTCGTTGTGTAATGTAGTTTTAGAAATATTTGAGCCAGCTACATTTACTGTGTCTAAAATTGCCATTGGCGTTATTGCACCTGTTCTGCCAACCTGGCATATTATATCTTTAACTCTTGTTTCTTTTTTTTCTGGCGGATATTTATACGCTACTGCCCACTTTGGTGTTTTATATGTTGTTCCTATTTTTTCCCTTAATTCTAAATTATTTACTTTAACAACTGCTCCATCTATTCCAAAGGTCAAACTTTCTCTGTCCTTACCTATTTTTTCTATAGCCTTAATTACTTCATTTATATTTTTGCATAATATTTTTACAGGATTTACATTAAATCCTATTTTTTCAAGATATTCTAGTCCTTGATAATGTGTAGTTATAGTTTTATCTTCCGTCTCTTGAATGTTAAAAATATATATATCTAAAGGTCTTTGTGCAGTTATTTTGCTATCCAACTGTCTAAGTGAACCAGCAGCCGCATTTCTTGCATTTGCAAATCTTTCTTCCTCGTCTGCCATTCTTGCTTCATTTAGCTCATCAAATTCCTTTTTTCCTATAAAAATTTCTCCACGCACAATTATATTTATAGGTTCTTTTAGTTTATGTGGTATACTTCTTACTGTTTTCAAATTATCTGTAACATCCTCGCCTACAAGACCATTTCCTCTTGTCGCTCCTTGTACAAAAATTCCATTTTTATATTCTAGTGCAGTTGATAATCCATCAATTTTTGTTTCTACAACATATTCCAATGGTAAATTATATTCTTCTGCCAACTTTTGCATTCTTGTATCAAATTCTCTGACTTCTTCAAAAGAAAAAACATCTTGTAAACTTTGAAGTGGAACTTTATGTGTTACTTTTTTAAACCCTTTTTTTATAGGACTTGTCCCAACTTTTTGCGTTGGAGAATCAGCAGTTATAAGCTGTGGATATTCCGCTTCAATTTGTTTTAATTCTTTCATTAATGTATCAAAATCAAAATCGCTTATAACCTGTTCATCTTCGTAATATTTTATAGTATAATATTCAATTTTAGGCTTTAATTCATTAATCCTTTCTTTTGCTTCTTGTAATGTCATTTCAATAAATCCTTTCCATTTTTAATATAGTCCCAACCTGAAAAGATTGTAGCTATAACACATATAATCATCATTAATGTTACTATTAAATTTATTGCGAAATTGTATCCTGTTAAAGAATTCGTAAATATTGCTCCAAATGGATTAGTATCAATAAATGCCAATATAATTGCAATCATTTGTGTAACCGTTTTTAATTTTCCCCATATACTTGCTGCAACAACTTCCCCCTTTTTTTCTACCGCAATCAATCTATATCCAGATACTATAAATTCTCTCATTATTATTATTGCTGGTATCCAAGAAGGTATTTTAGAATGTTCAACTAATATTATCATTGAAACAATTACCAATATTTTGTCTGCTATTGGGTCTAAAAATTTTCCAAATGTTGTTATTTGGTTTGTTGATCGTGCTATGTAACCATCTAATTTATCTGTAATAGATGCTATGATAAAAATTATATCTATTATGAACATATTAATAGGTATTCCTAATATTGTTCCTTGCATATTTATAAGTGAAATTATTAATATTACAAATACCAAAATAACTCTAAATACTGTTAACTTATTGGGTAAATTCATCTATATCTCTCCTCTTTGTTTTTTTCTATTATATATAAATTCTAAAAAAAAATAAATAGTATTTACGATTTTTTATAACATTTTTATTTTTACTATTTCTATAATATCCAAGATGTATTCACTTATTACAGGAAGATTTAGAGCAACTATTTTTTGTAAGACTACTAATAATATAGCTGTTAATATAGTAAAACCTATTCCTGTACCAATGCCTTTGATAATTCCAGACCAAAAATTTCTAAAGAAAAACTTTTTCCTGTTACCTAAAAGTTCTATTAATTCTAATATATTATTTTGAGATAATGTATAATTTATTTTATCTAATCTTTTTATTAATTCCTTTTCCTCTTTTTTCTTTTCAAACATAAAATCCACCCATTATTAGAGTGGATTTTTTTTGCTTTTTTATTCAATTTTACTAATTAAATTTATTCTTTATTATTTTTTACTAATAAATCTAATTTTTTTATTAGTTCTTGTAATTTTTTCATATCTTTTCCAATCATTTCCCAATCATTACTATTATTAGATTTTTCTAAATTTTCATTTGCCTTTATTATTGCTTTTATTGTTTCTTCTATAGTTTCTGTACTTTCTATTTCTATGTCAAAAGCTGATTGAGATAACAAATTATTTATTGCCTCTTCTATATTATTTCCTATAGCAAATTTATTTCCTGATGCAACAACTACTTTTTTTAATAATGGTAAAGAATTGTCTTCATTGGTATATTGCTGATAAATTGATTGCACATATAATAATGTATTTTCAATTGGAACAACTATAGTATTTTTTGTTATTTTTGTCCCTGTAACCTTAAGTTTTTCTATTTCTCTATATATGTTTTCATCTTGTTCTGTTAATGAATTTAATTGCATTGTTCCTATTGCATTACTATCTGAAGCATATTTGTATATCGTTAATTTTGGTGTTCCATTTTCATATGTTCCTACTGTATATGATATTATATTCTGTTTTTTATATGGTGTATATGGAATTACTAAACCTAGCTGTGCATTTTCCGAATCAATAGTCTTTACCATTGTATAATATGGCTCTATTTCCGTTCCCGTCTTTGAAGTTGTCTTTCCTGTAACATTTGTTGCTATTTGCCATATATCATCTCCTCTATATAAAACATCAGGCTGTATATTATGATATCTCGTGATTATATTTGCTTGAATTTTATACAAAAATTTTGGATATATAAATTGATTCTTTATATCTTCTTCAATTTGTTCATCTTTGTCTACAAATAAACTTGGATATATATTTCTATATGACATTATTATAGGATCTGCTCTATCTGTAATATAAAACTTTGTTGTTCCATCATATGCATCTATTAAAACCTTAACAGAATTTCTTATATAATTTATATCTAGCTTTGTTAATAAATCTGTTTGAATTGTAGACATTTGAGAATATGGATATTCACTAGAAGTAGTATATGCATCTATTACCCAAACCAATTTTCCTTCTTTATTTACTACCAAATATGGTTCTTCGTCATATAATAAGTATGGCATTAACGTTTTAGCTCTTTTTATAACATTTCTGTTTGTTAATATTTTGCTCTCTTTTGTTGTATTTGTTGAAAGAGCTAATCCGATATTTCCCTCTTTTATTCCTAATATAAATCTATCAATAAAATTAAGTTGAAGTCCTGCATTTCCATCGTAAGTTTTTTTTGCATTTTCAGCCGTATTAGAATTTAACTTTGGATAATCAAATTCTTCTCCATTTTTATTGTTCGTTACTACTGGTTCATTTGTCTGTAATCCGTAGTAAATTCTTGGTTCTGTTATCTTAATTACTTCATTGCTTTCAAAATCTTTTTGAAGATTTATTATTTCCCCTTCTTCATTGATTTTATTAGCTGCTGTAACTATTATCCCATATCCATGTGTATACTCATACATTTTATCGTTGTATGTGCCAATGTTTTCTGATATTTCTCTAGGTGTTATATATGCTAATGATAATTTACCATTTAAATTAACTTTTGCAATATTACTGTTCCTATATGAATAATATCCTTTTGCTGTTTGTAACATATTTAAGTTCTTTAATACATTTTCCTTACTTGTTATTGTAATATTATTAATTACTTCTTGATTTTCTTCTTTTATTTTTGCACTTAATGTTTCATTATTAGCTATTGTTTTTTCTTCTATTTCTATGCCATAAGCCTTTTTGGTAAATTCTATATTCTTACTTATATAGTATTTTTCTTTGTCTAGCTCATTTGATTTTACAAGAAAAGTTTGGGTTATTATTAATACTATTAGTAATCCTATTAAATATACTGGAACTGCTGTTATACTTTTTATTACATTTTTAACTTTTCCCTTTTTGAAGAATATAACTGCCAAAATTATTGAAATTACCATTACTACTGTTAATACTTTGTATCCCCAAAGTTTTATTGTTACATCTGTAAAACCAGATCCATATATTGAATATGCTGTTTCTCCTTTTAATGTTAAAAATTTATTTGTTCCCATATCTTGTATTCCTACATATGTTAGGATTGATAATAATATAACTATTACAATAGTATGAAAAACCAATTGTTTTGTAAAATGGTTATTCTTCAATATTTCTCTATTTATTCCATCAAAAAACATATTAAATGAAATTATGTAATACAATATGGTATATATTGTTAACCCTACTATGAGAAGCATTATATATATAAGCATAAATTCTATAAATGGTTTTTTAAACATGAAGTAACTGATATCATATCCAAATATTGGGTCTTCAATTTCAAAAGATGCACTATTAAAACATAGCATTATTTTTTTAAGCATTATATTTGTTGTAAAAGTACTTATTATTATTGAGCTTATAACTGCAATGGATTTATTTATTAACTTCGGCATTGGCTTTTTATCATCATCAAAAAAAGCTTTTAATCCTTTTTTTATTTTTAAATTTGTAAAATATATTAATAGAAATAATATTATAAAGTTTGCACTAAAGGCTATAGCCGTATATTTTATATTTTTCCAAAATATTTCTACATATTCTTCCCCTATTTCTAGTACTTCCAGATATTTACCTCTAAATAATACATAGCCAATTAAAATTGCCAATAGTATAAATGCTAGTACAATTATAATTCTTCTGTTATCCTTTTTGGTTGTTATTTTTGTCATTTTAATCTCATTCCTTTCTAAGCTTATCTTCTATTGCTTATTTGGCTATATTAATGCATTTACAAAATCGTTGCTGTTAAATATTTCCATATCATCTATTTGCTCGCCAATTCCAATAAATTTTACCGGCACCTTGTTTTCAGCAACAATTCCTATAACCACTCCGCCTTTAGCTGTTCCATCTAATTTTGTAAGTACTAGTCCTGTTATATTTACTGTCTCTTTAAATGCTGTTACTTGTGATATTGCATTTTGCCCTGTTGTAGCATCTAAAACCATTAAAACTTCCTTAGAAGCTTCTGGTAATTCCTTGTCTATTACTTTTTTTATTTTTACAAGCTCGTCCATTAAATATTTCTTGTTGTGCAATCTTCCTGCTGTATCACATATTAAGACATCTGCTTGTTTCTCTTTTGCTATCTTTACAGCATCGTAAACAACTGCTGCTGGATCTGTTCCCTCTTCTCTTTTTACTATGTCACATCCTGCTCTATTGGCCCATATTTCAAGTTGCTCTACTGCTGCTGCTCTAAAGGTATCTGCTGCTGCAACAACTACCTTTTTGCCATCCTGCTTTAGTCTGTTAGCTATTTTCCCTATAGAAGTAGTTTTGCCAACACCATTTACGCCTACTACTAATATCACAGATGGAGTTGTTTCTAACTTTAAAGTATTGTCCACTTCTTCTAATACATTTTTAATTTCATCTCTTAGAGCTTGCTTTACAGCTTGCTCGTCTTCTATCTTTTCTTTTTTTATTTTATTTCTCAAATTTGTTATAATTTTGGTAGAAGTTTCTACTCCAACATCAGACATTATCAATGCCTCTTCTAATTCATCTAAAAGTTCCTCATCTACTTTTCTAAAATTGCTAAATACATTATTTAGTTTTTCATCAAATGAACTTTTAGTTTTACTTAACCCTTGTTTTAATTTATCAAAAAAACCCATATTTCCTCCATAATTTCATATTATTTTATCAATAGTTAGTATAGCACATTTCCTATGATATATCAATAACAAAGCTCAAACAATTAAAGGACCTTTTTTATATAAAAAAAGATTTTGACAATAGAATTATAAAAATAATATAAATCCCATAAACACCACCTCTTGTACAGGTATAGGACAAGTATGTTCATCGGTATATAGAAGTAGCACCAAAAAAATCAATCTTTTTAGATTGATTTAATCATTAGCGCTACATTTGTGCAACAATTTTACTTAATGGAGCTACTGGGCAGAATCGAACTGCCGACCTACAGGTTACGAATCTGTTGCTCTACCAACTGAGCTACAGTAGAGATCGGAAGAGCGTCG
>OKVE01000298.1_pt1 | contig 19289 bp, 22 predicted proteins | sample 1604781 | NCBI WGS metagenome assembly OKVE01 (sample SAMN01760918, study PRJEB22395) | human gut metagenome
AGTAAAAATACATACAGTTTATTTTCTATAATTGATTTCTTCTATGGTGTTTCTGCCCTCTGAAAGAACAGGAGGAAATATCATGAAAAAAGAAATTGAAACAAAAACTTTTCATCGCAAAAAAGTAATAGACGAAAAAGAATGGTCTGGTAGAGAACTAGAAGCCATTTTTGATAATGCAGTAAACTGTGTTGAAGGACTTCTAAGTGGCAAAGATATTAAGATTGAGTCTCCTCTATTAAAAGCGGTAGTCCTAGAACTACTTAAAGATGATAATTACCCAAATGCGACTATCCCAGAGCTGGTTAATATTAGACGCCAACAATTAGACACCCCACCAGTACTAAAAAAATTTAAAACTAATTAAAGGAAGAAAATTATGAAAAAAGAATATAAATCACTAACAAAGAGTTATGAAGAAAATGAAAGAAAATTAAATGATATAAGTTACGAACTATATGGTAAGAACCTATCTTTAAAGGAACTTGGAAAGTTAAGCCTATCTTTAAATGAAAAGATGAAAGATAACGAAAACTTATTATATGAAGTCATAAACATGATTGAAAGTTATAATAAAGGAGCATCACGAAATATTTTAATCCGTACAATACTATCATTAATAAGTATTGGAATATGTTTTATCAATTTGCCAATTGGACTAGTACTTACTGCATTAAGTGTTGTCTCTGTATATAAATATAAAGGATGCACCGAAGTAGAAGAACTTAATGAACTACTTTTAGAACTTTATGGACAGAAAAGCAGAATAACTAGTTACAAAAATGGAATCATTGAAAAAGTAAAAAGTACCAGTAAAAATATAAATAATGATGTGTGGGCTGGCGAAGAACTTGAAATGCTTTTTGACTTATCAGTTAGATATGTTGAAATGTTACTTGAAGGTGCTGAACCAGATCTTGAATCGCCATATATTGAAATGATTGTAAAAGAACTTTTAAAAGATGAAGACCATCCAAACGCAAGTATTACCGAATTATTAGAACTGGCAAAAGAAAAACGAAGCAAAGAAAAGGTACTTAAAAAGGCATTTACAGAATAATAAACAAAAGGAGATGAATTATGAAGAAGGAAAATATTGCAAAAACACATGAAAAAAAACTTAAGAAAATCGATTCAAACTTAGAAGAAATTTATAAAAAATTATATAGTTTAGATGTACAAAATATTGAACTTACTAGTATAAGTAATAATCTAAATGAACTTCTTAGAGAAAATGAACACTTAAAAGAAAACCTTAACAATGATATAACTAAGACCATAAAACAATCTCAAAAATCATACCTTGCATACGCAGTACTTACCTTATTAGTGTTAGGTAGTAGTTTTATAAATTTTGGCTTAGCAATTATATTATTATCTGCTGAACTTGGTATGATAATAAAAAGCATAGGAAACACAACCATAACTGATTTAGAAGCAATCAAGGATAGTACTGGACTTCAAAACTATCGTATCCATAGATACCAAAAAAATGCTTCAAATAGAATGGAAATGAGAAGCAAAGAAATTGATGACAGTGAAGTATTTGGAATAAATTTTAATGATGCTTACGAAAAAGCATTAGAATGTGTTAGACTTTTACTTGATGGCAGCAGTATTAATATTGAGAATACCCTAGTAAAAAGTATTGTTAAGGAGCTTTTAAAAGATGAAAACTATCCTAATGCAAGTATTGAAGAACTAGTCGAACTAAAAAGAAGTAAAATGAATAAGTACGTAGCCTTAGAAAAACATTTAAACTAAGTTAATTAACCCATTATCATGAAAACAGGAACAATTGATAAGAACAATCATTATAAATCTCGCTCAAAGAACTAGAATCATCAGTTAAGATGGTTAAATTCCAATAAAACTAATATTTATTTAAAATCAAATACATTATATGAAAAATATATAAAATGATTACTACCGCAAAATGTCATAAATAGATGCTGATATTTTAAACTATTAGAAGAAAAGTGTAAAGAATATAATACTGTTTTAAGTCAATGTATTGCTGACTTTTTATTTGACATAAATACACTTACGAGTTATAATATACGAACAATTTTATGGGGATATTATGAAAAAAATATTTATAAGTAAAAAAAATATGCTACACATTTTAGACAGAAGTTGCGATGAAATAGAAAAAGAAATAGATTCAGTAAGTGAAAATTTATATGCCGGAAAAACTTTTACAAAAGAAGAATTATTAAGCATGAATTGCAAGTTAAATGATACTTGTGAAGGAATAAATGAAGTCGCTGATACTGTTGAATACATGTCTAAAACAGGAAATCAAACTTACAAAACCTTTAAACTTGGATTTAAAATAGGCACCGTGCTAAACATTATCTTATTTCTTTTAGGTAGTCCATTTTTTGCAATCTTTTTAGAACTAATCGAGTACAGATTACTAATCGGTGCTGATTATGCGCACCAAGAAACCAACGATTACGTTCTAGCAATATCAAGTAGAGGTACAAAACTAGTTAGGAGAATCGAAAACTACCAAAATACAATTAACATAAAAATTAAAAAGAGTTTAGAAGTCAAGGAAGAACTTGACCAGGATGAAGAAAAAAATGCTAAATTTGATGCCGCTTTAACTCTTACAGATTATCTATTACGTGGATATGAACTTGAAGGTGGGGATCCAGAAATACTTGATCTTGTCAAAGAAATTCTAATAGAGGGTGGAGCCGAAGGCGAAACTTTAGGAGAACTAATAATTAGCATGAGAGCAAAATTAAAATCTCTTGAAGGTGGCAAAACATTAAGCAAAGAATAATTTACGAAAAATGTGTAAACAAACGCATTTTTTTATTTTCTTAAAATTTTGCTATTGCAAGTTTTATAGTATTATTGTAATATTATGGTAGACAGTGGCATGATGTGGAAGAAAGTGGGGGACTTTATATGCTAATGGGAGAGTTTCATCACAACATTGATGACAAAGGCAGACTTATTATTCCAAGTAAGTTTCGCTATGAATTAGGTGAAAAATTTGTTGTAACTCGTGGTCTTGAAAACTGCTTATTTGTCTACTCTTTAGAAGAGTGGTCAAAGATAGTATATAAATTAAAGACCTTACCATTTACTAATAAAGATGCCCGTAACTTTACACGTTTCTTCTTATCTGGTGCTGTAGAATGCGAGTTCGACCGTCAGGGCCGAATAAACATTACCTCCCCACTCGTTCGTTACGCCGGTTTAACTAAAGAATGCGTTATAATCGGCGCTAATGATCGATTAGAAATATGGTCTAGTGAATCTTGGGAGAAGTTTTTCACTGACAATGAAGTAGCTGTTGCAGACATGGCAGAAAATTTATTTAAGGCGGATGGTTATGAAACATTATAGTGTACTTAAAAATGAACTTATTGAAGGATTAAACATTAAGCCTGATGGAATCTATGTTGATGCTACTCTTGGTTATGCTGGCGATTCTAAAGAAATCTTGAAAAGAATAAAAAGGGGCTTTCTTTTCGCCTTTGATCAAGATACTGATGCAATAAGTTACAGCACCAAAGAACTATCACAAATTGGGGATAATTTTAAAATATTTTATAGTAATTTCAAAGATTTGAAAGAACATTTATTAAGTGAAAACATAAACGGAGTAGACGGCTTTGTCTTTGATTTAGGATTATCTAGTCCGCAGATTGATGAAAAAGAACGTGGTTTCTCATTCATGAGCGACGCAGCATTAGATATGCGTATGGATAAAAATGGTAAACTTACCGCTAAAGATGTTGTAAATAACTACTCCTTAGATGAATTAACACGCATTTTTAGGGAATATGGCGAAGAAGATTTTTCTAGACCAATTGCTAAAAACATTGTAAGTTCTAGAGAAAATAAACCAATAGAGACAACAATGGAACTAGTTAAAATTATTGAAGAAAGCGTGCCAAAAAAATACTTCGTAACAAAACATCCAGAAAGACAAATCTTTCAAGCAATTAGAATAGAAGTAAATGATGAACTTAACATTCTAGAGTCTAGCCTAAAAGATGCAGTAAACCTTTTAAACAAAGGTGGTCGCATATGCGTAATAACATTCCACTCATTAGAAGATAGAATTGTTAAACAAACATTTAAAAGTTTAAGTGAAATATCACCACTGGTTAAAGGACTACCAGTCATTCCAGAAGAGTATAAACCACTTATTAAATTAATAAACAAAAAACCAATTCTTCCAAGTGAAGAAGAACTAAAAGAAAATAGCAGATCAAGAAGTGCTAAATTAAGAATAATAGAGAGGTTATAATGAAAAAGACAAGAAAAAGGGTAAAATTATGTGGCGTTGATAGACTAATGATAATGGTAATTGCATTACTAATTGTATTCACCCCAGTTTTAGTTGTTTATTCTAAAAGTACTTTATCAGAAAGTAACATTGAACTTGAGCGCATCAAAAGAAAAGTTGAAAAACAAGAAAGCATTAATGAAAGTGTTGCAATGAAGATAAACGAACTAGCCAGTCTTTCTAATATTCAAGACGTTGCAAAAGAACATGGATTAGATTATAATAATGATAATATAATTGTAGTTAAATAGGTTGTGGTAATCATGGTTAAAGGAAAATATAATAGATTGTTTCAAACATGTTCTTTAATTGTGGTTATCCTTTTATTTGCTTTAATAATAGGCAAACTTTTTTATGTGGCAGTAAGTCCAACAGTTGATGGTGTAAACCTAAAAAAATTCGCATTATCAAGAACAACTGCTACCAAAACAATAACCGCAAACCGTGGAACTATCTATGATAATATGGGTGAAGTTCTAGCACAAGACGTTAGAAGTTACACAGTTATTGCTTACTTATCATCAAGTAGAACAACCGACCCAGATAAACCATATCACGTAGTAGATAAAGAAAAAACCGCAGAACTTCTAAGTCCTCTCATCAACATGACTAAAGAATCCATCTTAGCATTACTAAACAGAGATGCTTATCAAGTTGAACTAGGTCCTGGCGGAAGAGGTATCACTGAACTAGTTAAACAAGAAATTGAAGCCTTAGACTTACCAGGAATTGACTTCATAAAAAGTAGTAAAAGAGACTATCCATATGGAGACTTTGCTTCCTATATTATTGGCTATGCTAAAAAAAATGATAATGATGAAATTGAAGGTGAGATGGGAATTGAAGGTAAGTATAATAGTAGTCTAAAAGGAACTAATGGCAAAATAACTTATCAAAAAGATGCTTATGGTTATCGAATTGCAAACACGCCAACATATGAAGAAAAGGCTGAATCAGGAGTAGATATTTATCTAACACTTGATAGTAACATTCAAATGTATTTAGAAAATGCCATGGCAACCGTAGAAAAAGACGGAGCAGAGTGGGCTTCAATCACAGTCGCCGATGCTAAAACAGGTGCTATTGTCGGTTCAGCAACTATCCCGTCATTTAATCCAAACACCTTAAATATTACAAACTATAATAGTCAGCTTACAAGTTATACTTATGAACCAGGAAGTACCATGAAAATATACTCATTTATGGCTGCTATAGAAGAAGGTATTTATAAAGGCGATGAAGAATACACCTCTGGTAATATTATCGTTGATGACTATAAAATCAGTGACTGGAATACTACTGGATGGGGCAAAATAACATATGATACAGGTTTTACTTACTCATCAAATGTTGCTGCAGTTAATCTAGCGCAAGCTCTAGGTAAAGAGAAATTATTAAATTATTATGAAAAGTTTGGTTTCGGAACAAAAACTGGAATTGAACTACCAAACGAATATAATGGTCAAGTAGAAGCAGTGTATGAGTCTGAACTTGCAAGTATCTCTTATGGTCAAGGTATGACAACAACACCAATCCAAAACATTCAGGCCCTAACAAGTCTTGCAAATGGTGGAGTAGTTCTAAAACCATATATTATAGAAAAGATAGTTGATACCAACACCGGTAAAACAACCTATGAAGGTAAAAGAACTGACATAGGTAGAGCAGTAAGTTCAAGCACAGTAAACAAAATGATTGAGCTTATGGACATAACGGTTAATACCAATGACCCAATAGCAACAGGTAAAAGATATGCGACTGACTCTGTAAGACTAATTGGTAAAACTGGTACTGCCCAATATGCCCTAGCAAATGGTAAATACTCTAGTGGTAACTACAACAACATTCGTTCTTTTGCAGGAATGTTTCCTAAAGATAATCCAGAGTATGTTATTTATGTAAGTGCCAAAAAATATATGGGCGGCGCTAGTGGTTTTGCAAGTATGGTTAAATCCGTTGTTGAATCAATTGCTAAATACAAAAATTTAGATACTAGAGACACAGATAAGGACCTATCAAAAATTATTAATCTAACTAGTTACATAAACAAAGATATAACTACTAGTAAAGACACTTTAACTAACTTAGGACTTAACGTAGTAGTTATTGGAAATGGTGAAAAAATAGTTAACCAGTATCCTAAAAAAGGTGAAAATATTTTAAGCGGAAATAAAATTTTCTTAGTAACCGATTACAGCGAAATCGTCATGCCAAACATTATAGGATGGAATAGTAGTGATGTTAGAACATTTGCAAATTTAATAAATTTATCTTATACTATGAATGACTATGGAAAAGTCACTGCTCAAAGCATACCCGAAGGCACCATATTAGATAGTGCTAGTATGTTAGAAGTAACTTTAGGAGGTTTATATGGCAAAGAAAAAGCAGGATAATAAAGAACAAGAAACTAAACAAGAAAACAAATTTTTGAAATTTTTAAAGAATTTCTTTAACTCATGGCAGCCACTACTAATAGTATTAATCTTAGTAATTGCTGGTTTGCTTATGTTTATTAATCATCTAATGCACGCTACAAAAACATATATGTTTAATGGAACAAATGATTATGTAAGAATCTTAAATGGTGTAACAGTCATAAACGATTCTCTAGCAATATTTGAAGGTAGTGATGTTGATTTCATCTACGAAAAAGATATCATGGTAACAAAATATAAAATTGGTTATTATGTTAAAGTGGATGGAAAACTTTCACCAATATCTGTAATAAGCGGTGAAGATGAGGAAGCCTTATCTTTAACAAAACTACTAGAGGGTGGAACATCATTTAACGTAATCGAATCAGTATCTAATGAACATTATTTTTCTAAAGAAAACATAAATGCTCTTAAAGATGGTTTATACTTTATTATTGAGTTTACTCCTAAAAAAGGTGATGAAGTAAAACTAGAGACAAAACTTGATATCAGTGATATGAGCAAATAGCAACTGCAAGAAAACACTAAAATTATAAAAAGTTTGCAATCATTTGCAAACTTTTTAAATATAGAATACAATTTGATATCCATATGAAAAAAAATAATGCCTTGCTTTTTAAATAATTTTTTTGTATTATTATAGTAGGTGAGAGTATGAATAAACGTAATAAAACATTATTTTATATAATTGGTATACTTATAGTTGTTGTACTTGGTATAAGCATATCATATGCCTTCTTTACAAGCGGTATGAGTGCTGGAGAAGATAATACAAGTATTACAAGTAATGCTGGAGTTATGAAAATAGTCTATGATGGTGGTAGCAAAATAACTGCCAATAAACTTCTTCCAAATGATGAAGCATTTGCTACTAAAGTATTTACAGTAACCGGAACTAACACGACAAAAGAAATTAACATGCCATATGAAGTTAAACTAGTTGTAGATAATAATACATTTAAAAGCCCAATAAGTTACACTTTAACTGGCGAAAACACCGGAAGTAACGGAACCATTATTAGTGATATTCTAGAGACAAACATTACGGGTACATCTATAACACTAGGTACAGGCTCATTTAAAAATGCTAGTAGTAAAGTTCATACTTATACATTAAAACTATTTTATAAAGATACAAATACCGATCAATCAGCAGATATGGGAGCAAACATCAAAGTTCATATAGAAGTTACTGGAACAAAAGGTGCGTAACTTCTTTTTTCTTGCATAAATTATACTAGGTGATTTATGTGAATGATGAATTATTCAAAAAAGTTGAAAAGAAAACTAAAGTAAAAAAAGGGGATATTATTTCCTTAGCTCAAATGGTTAACGATAATGGTCTAAAAGACGAAAAAACTCTAAGACATGTTATAAGTGAGTTAAGTATAATGACTGGTAAAAAAGTAGATAAAAATCTAGAAAACAAAATAATAAATACAGTCATGGAAGATAAGGTACCAAAAACACTAGATAATATGTTCTAAAAATGATAAACTATATTTATAGTAAGGGTTGATATAATGAATATAAAAATGGATATATTAAATTATTACATGCATGAATTAACAAGTGAAGAACTAGCAAATTTCGATAACTTAACCGAAGAAAATATTAGACTAATCGTAAATAGAATTTGGCATAACTTTTTAAGTAGTGACTTTAAATTAGGTGAAAGTTTTAAATTTCTAGGTACATTTCTAAGTCCAATCGAACTAATCGAAGATGATAATATAATGGGTAGAGATGAAGGCTATATAAGATTAATATCTAGTGAAGACCTATCATTTACAGCAGATGAAATGGACCTTATTACAGATATAGACTGGACAAAAACTAAAAAACTATATTTACCAATACACTTCAAAGGGAAAAGTTTCTATATTAAAGGTGGACTTAATTTTAAAGCTCTCATGGTAGCAAACTATGGGGAAGGAGTAATTAGCCCAGCAGTTGATTATGCAAAAGATAATCCCTTAAATCTTCCTTTTTATAACTTAGATTTAAGATATTATGGTGTAGAAACCAAAATCGACTATGACAAGATAGTTTTAGACGTTATTTGTTATTACATAATCGAAGAATATCAAACAATGGACTTTAAGTTAAGAAAAGAACTAATCAAAAAATATCGTAAATTCATAATTAGTTCTTATAGTTCAATGAAAGACTACTGTACAAGCGAAGAAATCTTAGAGTTTATGGTAAAACACATCAAACTAAAAGAAAAGAACATTGATAAACAAGCCCAAATATGATAAAATAACACACATAAGTGGGGGATAAATATGGCTTATATTAAAGTAGGAATAATAAGTGAGCCATCTAAAATGTTAACAATACCCAATATATTTGACTTACCAAGTATTGGAGCAGGTCATGATGGGTATGTTTTTCATTTTAATGGTAAAGCAATCAAATACTTAAAATACACTCCTAAAATTAGAGAAGAAAAAGGATTAATGACTCTAGAAAAATTCGAAACATTAAAAGATGTTAAAACTAAAAGAATCATTATGCCAGAGGATGCATTTTACACCGAAGATGATGAATTTGCCGCATACACAATGCCTTTTGTTCATGATTACAGCAAAGAAATTGGAGCACTTAACATCTCACCAGGTGACTTCTATTATGGAGACTTTTTAGATGCCATCCTTGATTTAGAACAAGACTTTGAAGAACTAAATAAAGCCGGCGTAGTTGCTCGTGAAATAAACCGAGGCAGTTTCTTATACGATTTAGAATTTTTAAAAATGTGTGATATTGACAAATACCAAATTGGCGTTAAAAGACCAAATGAATTAAACCGCAACATGTTAAACTTCATAATTGCAAAAGTAATCTACTATCAAATATTAGAAGAAGGCGCAAATAAAGAAAAACTAAAAGCCCTAAATAACTGGATCAAAAAAACATGTCAAAGCAGCAACTTTGTACCTGACCTTAAAAAGAAACTAGAAAAAGAACCAACAAAATTAATAAATGAAGGCATTAATACTCTTTCAAAAACCTTATAATAATGTTATAGTATTATTATGAGAAAGATACATTTTAAAAACATAGAACTATTAAAGGTTAATAAATATTACTTTTCTAAAAGTGAAACAATCGAAGCAAGTGCTCTTTATGAAAATAAAAAAGTACCTGTAATCATCAAAGTTCAAAGATTTAATAAAAATGATATCACTAAAGAAATAAATATTCTAACCAAATTAAATGAAATGGACTTACCATTTAAAGTACCTAAAATATACGAAGTAGGTAAAATAAACAACAAAAATTATTATGTGTGTGAAAAAATAAAAGGGGATAACTTAAATTACATCATAAGAAAAAATTTTTACTATAGATATAACTACTTATTCGAATATGGTAAAAGCTTAGCCCTTATTCATAACATACCAATATCCAATATGCTAGAAGCAAAAGAAAGAAATATAAATATAATTGACGACTCTAAAATAAACAACTTCAAAAAAGAAGAAGTAAAAGGTACTATATCATTTGTTCATGGTGACTATCACTTTGGTAATGTCTTATGGCAAGGCAAAAGAGTATCCGGAATAATTGATTTTGAGTATGCAGGTATTGGTATCAAAGAAAAAGATATTGCCTTTGCTCTAGCACTAAAACCTAAAATGCTATTTATGGATAACTTACTAGATATTGAAGCCTTCTTAAACGGCTATAAAAATATATCTAATTATAATATAGATGCTTTAATCTATTACTATAATCTATTCTTATTAGATGAATATAGTAAAATAAAAGATATTAAATTTAGAAATAAAATACTTAAACTATTAAAACTAACGAGTGATATCAAAGACATTTAAAATAATTTGACACTTTAACTTACCTAGTATATAATTTTTATAGTAAGGTAAGTGGTATTATGAAAGATAAGAATATCGAAAAAAATAAATCGAGACTCAAAATATATTATAGTTTACTTATTACTATAATCTGTATTATTGGAGTCTCTTTTGCTTGGTTTAGACTATACCTAAGTCAAACTGAAAATAACACCCTCGCATCAAGAACATGCTTTAGTACAACCCTAACTGAAGACACATCTAAAATATCTTTAACAGACGCTTTTCCAATAACAGATGAAGATGGTCTTAAACAAACGCCATTTACATTTACAATAAAAAATAACTGTAATAGTTACGTTAAAGTATATATTACAATAGATAGTACATACAGAGAAAGTACTAATACATCTTACTTAAAAGATAACTATATGAAAGTAAATATATCACCTAAAGGAACAATTACTGGTAAATCCGTTACACTAGGAAGTCAAACATTAACAGACTTAGAAAACAATAGAAAAGGTTACATCATTATTAATACCGGACTTAAAGCAAATGAAGAAAAAAGTTATGATCTAAGAATATGGATGGATAGTGCAGTAACAACAGAACAAGGCTTAAATAAGAATTGGTCTGGTAAGATAGTTGTAGTAAGTAATGCAGCAGAATTACCTGCTGCCCCTAATGGATGGTATGAGGCTGGAAATGGTACTCTACTTGCATCATTAAGAAATAATACAGAAATTTCTGAACCTATAACTATACCAGGAAGTGAAGTAAGCGCTTATGTTTTAGAAGATGCCGAAAGCCAAACATCAAGTGCAGATTTTTTACAAAAATATTATGTGACGTATGGTACTGGATGGGAGGCACATGGTACTAAATTTAATTTAACTGGAACAGCAGTAACAAGCGATACATACGCTAATTCATATTCTAGTTTAGTTGGTAAGTATTTGACATCAAGCTGGTTAGGTAATGCCGGTTCAAGTACGGCAGGTACAATGGTGTCTACAACTAATTTAAGTAGTGTATATTATGTAGTAAGTGCTACATCAAATGGTTTTACATATAAAACTTTGAGTTCAACCAAAAATACAACAGAGGCACTTTTAGCAAGTACAGAAGATGATTATGGAACCAGTTATTATTTTAGAGGAGCAGTAAAAAATAATTACGTACAATTTGCTAATAAATGCTGGAGAATAGTAAGGATAGTAGGCGATGGTTCTGTAAAACTTGTTCTTCATAATGATAATACAGCAGGAGCTGCTAATCCTTGTTCATCAGCAAATAATAGCACTAATGCAGCTTTTGCAAGATACTCTGGTGAAACATATACAAGTACATTTAATGATAATTTCGAAGACAATGCTTATGTAGGATTTAAATATGGAACACCAGGTTCTAGTACACATGCAGCTACACATGCAAATACCAATAAAAGTACAATACTAAATAATTTAGAAACTTGGTACAATACTAATCTAAAAACATATGAAAGTGTAATCGCTAATACTGTATGGTGTAATGATAAAACAAATGTAACAGATACTACTTATAACCTAGTAGAACAGCAAGAGATACTTTCAATAATGAAAATACTACTCAATTTTCAAAGGAAAAATGTAGTAGATATAAACTAAAACCAACTATTTTAATAAAAGATACATTTACTTTCAAAAATACATATAATAGTAATTTTTGGGATGCTGAATATATTTATGAGGTGGAGTTATTATCGTTAAATGATTTTAGAGGTAAAAAATCAGTTGTTAACACAGAAGAATTTAAGGATTTTGTTAAAGAAGAACGTAATCGAGTAATTTATAAAAAATATGACATGGATATTAATATAAGAGATTTGTATCCAATTAATATACATACGGATAATAAAAGAGAAGAAGATGTTGAACGTTTTAATCAGTTAAATATTTTTTTACTTAACTTTAATGATAGGATAAATAGAAGGGTAACTAAAAAGGAAATAGTATATAAAAAAGATAAATGTAGAAGCATTTTAACAATACAAATTAGTAAAAGAGGTTATTTAAAAGTTTTTGCATTACCATGTATTGAGAAATATGATTTTCTTCATTTATTTAAAACAATTGCTAAAAGTAATTGTAAACCGTTAGAAAAACTAATTTTAATAAAAGAAGATAAAGATTTAAAATATTTAATAGAAACTATAAAGCAATATTTAAAAGATGTACTTTGATTTAAAGTGCATCTTTTTTTTGGGAGGTGTAAAGATGTCAGTTTTTAAAATAACAAAGAATAATAATTATACTGTTATGTCTAATTATCACTTAAGAGATAAAAATTTATCATATAAAGCAAAAGGGCTACTTTCGTTTATGTTAAGTTTACCAGATAACTGGGATTACTCTATGAGAGGATTGGAAAAGATTAGTAAAGAAAATATTAAAGCGATTAGGACTATATTACAAGAACTAGAGAAAAATAAATATTTGGTAAGAACTAGAAAGCAAGGAGAGTATGGAAGATTTTATTATGATTACTCTATTTATGAAACACCTTATGATTTAGTACCGTATTACCAAAAAGGGTATGCCGACAACGGGCATTCCCCAAAAGACATACAAATAAATACTAATATAATAAATACTAAAAAACAAATAGATAAAGATGATAAAACGGAAATATCATCTTTTTTTGTGCCAGAAGAACACAACAGATTAACTCTTGAACTAATTGATAGTGGCTATATAGACGAGAATGATATTCAAATTTTTTATTATGATGATTTATTTAATAATCTTCTTGAAGAAAATTCATATAAAGATTTAATTCAAATAATTCATTACATTGTACCTAGAGTAATAAATAGAAAATTTAAAGATGAAGATGGGAATCCAATAAAAAATAAATTTGGTTACTTTAAAAACTCAATAACTTGGAATATTAAAAAGTTAAATTTAGATATTGATGACTTATGGAGTTATGATGATTTATTGGATTTAGAAAAATAATTATTTTTTTAATATTTCATCCATAGATATTTTATGGTTATAACAAATTGTAAATAGAGTCATTGTAGTTATCAAAAATTTACCATTTTCATAGCCACTATAAGTTGCTTGAGAAATCATACATTCATCAGCAATATCTTGTTGAGTAATATTTAATTTAGTTCTGATAGTTTTAAGTCTATTACCAATTTTGGTTTTGTTTGCTTTTTCTAATTCAATGTAGTTATTTGTTTTAGATAAACCTGTAACATAATTTGCAGAAAATTTATATAAATTACAAAATCTAATTAGTTTAGGTAATGGCATGGTATCGTGATTATTTTCCCAACCAGTAACAGTTTTTCTTGATACCCCTAAAACATTACCTAGTTCTTCTTGTGTTATTTCTAATTCTTCACGACAATACTTTAAATTATTCATTATCAACATACTTATCACCAATAATAATTTTCCCATTAAAATGATAAGTATTAATAAAATGCTGGGTTATTTTATAAAAGAGTGTTATAATTATTAAAGTAGTTTAGGGTAATAGAGAAGGAGCAGATTTATGAAAAAAGAAATAGAGAAATTCAATTCTAAAAAAATAGCCCAAAATATTACAAATACAATAGAAGCAGATTTATTTAAAATAATGGAAGTTTTGGATTTTGATTTTAATGAAGTTATTTCTAATGTGAATAATTTACCAGAAAAAAGTAGAATTGATGTAATGAGTATATTAATTAATGACTCACTAAAAGAATTACAAGAAAAATTAGATATTGCAGAATATTCTAAAGTTATTAGATATGTTGATGATGTTACAGATTATTATAAAAGTAAGAAAGATGACTTTGAATCAATAATTGAGGAATGCGATATGATAGCTGATGATATTTTATATAAAGTTATTGGACATAAAGATAGAAAACTTGAATTACCAGTAGATGTTTCTATTATTGAAAAATATTGTTTTTCTACAGAAATAAAAAAAGAGCAATTTTATGATGCTCTTATGTGGATAGCATTAAGATATATTGCAACCTTACAATATCTAAAATATAATAACTGGAAAAATAAGTATAACGAAGAAAATAATATAGAAGTAGTAAATTAGCAGTACCACCCTAAACTATTAAATAGGTATTATTTTAATACTTATTTTTTTCATAAAAAAATCGTCTCTATACTAGCAGACGATCTACTACACAGCCAAACTTCGACTGTATCAGATAAACACGATACTGCATACTGCTTTTGTGTCATCTGACTATTTAATATTAGCATATATTATTAACTATTTCAACAAATTTTAAATCATTACATTAATGTAATATAAAGTAAGTGTAAAACATGGTATAATTATATATGAAATGTGGTGGTTATTTTGAAAACAATCATGATAGTCGAAGATGAAAAATCAATAAGAGATGAACTTAAAACACTTTTAGAAACATCTGGATATAAGGTTATCTTATTGGAACGATTTGATAATACTTTAGAGGATATATTAAAGAGTAAATTTGATTTGCTTCTATTAGATATAAATTTACCTAAAATGAATGGCGAAACTTTATTAAAAGAGTTTAGAAAGCAGTCTAATATCCCAGTAATTATGGTAACAAGTAGAGTTGGAGAAACAGATGAAGTATTGTCTATGAGTTATGGGGCAGATGATTATATAACAAAACCTTATAATCCAACAATTTTATTATTAAGAATATCTAATATTTTCAAAAGAATGGAAAAAAGTGCAGACTTTCTTACCTATGATGATATAAAAGTATATCAAAGTAAAGGAATTTTAATGAAGGGCGAAGAAATATTAGATTTAACTAAAAATGAAATGATTATATTTTCTTATTTATTAAATAATCGCTCCAATATAGTAACTCGTGATGAATTAATGACAGAACTATGGAATAATGAAGAATATATTAACGAAAATGCTTTGACCGTAAATATAAGCAGATTAAGAGCAAAACTAGAATCTTTTGGAATAGAAAATGCAATTGAAACGAGAAAGGGACTAGGGTATAAGTTGTTATGAAATTTAGTAAATATGTTTTTGATAAATGGTTAGAGATATTATTTGCTTTATTCGGATATTTCATTGTTCTAATGATGCTATTTGCTTTTAAAATTTCAAAAGAAGTTATTATAGGAATAACAGTAGTATTTTTGTTATTCTTCATTATGATAATTTTAACTGGGTATATTAAAAGAAGAAGATTTTACACTAATTTAATAAATAATGTAGATAAACTAGATAAAAAGTATCTTGTTTTAGAAATGTTAAATGAGCCATCTTTTTATGATGGAAAAATACTATACCAAGTATTATATGAAATTAATAAATCAATGAATGAAAATGTCAAAGATTTAGAAATAAGTTTGAATGATTTTAAAGAATATGTGGAACTTTGGATACATGAAATTAAACTTCCTATTTCTAGTTTAGTTTTAATGAATCATAATTATAAAACAAATGTGGATAAAAAATATGATGAGCAAATAAGAAGAATAGATGATTATGTGGATCAAATCCTTTATTTTGTTAGAAGTGAGAATGCTGAAAAAGATTATTTAATTAAAGACACCAGTTTGAAAAAAGTAATTAATTCAGTAGCCATGAAAAACAAAAATGATTTATTAGAAAGAAATATTAGTTTTGAAGTAGAACTAGCTGATATAAAAGTATTAACAGATTCAAAATGGCTAGAATTTATCGTGAATCAAGTTGTTAGTAATAGTATGAAATATACTAAAGATAATAATAGCATTATTAAAATTAGTGCTGTGGAAACTTCAAAACAAGTAGATTTAATTATTTATGATAATGGTATTGGCATACCAGAGAAAGATATTAAAAGAGTATTTGAAAAAACATTTACAGGAGAAAATGGTAGAGCTACTTCTAAATCAACTGGGATGGGGCTTTATATCGTAAAAAAATTATGTAGAAAATTAGGTCATAAAGTTAGGATTGAATCTAAAGAGGGAGAATATACAAAGGTTGTTATATCTTTTGCAAAAAATGATTTTTATAAAATAGGGGATTAATAAGTATTTTTAGTATTACGAAATTGTAATGTTCTGTAATATTAGAATAACGACAAAGTCCCTTTTTTGTCATAAAATTAGTAGCAGAAAGGAGAATTTTTATGGAAAATATTTTAAAGATTGATAAAGTTGAAAAATATTACGGTAGTAGATCTAGTCTTACCAAAGCAATTGACAATATCTCATTTGAAGTAGATAAGGGTGAGTTTGTTGCTATCATGGGTGCAAGTGGATCAGGAAAAACAACTCTTTTAAATTGTATATCTACAATAGATAGAGTAACAAGTGGACACATCTATGTAGATGGAGAAGACATTACAAAATTAAAGGGTAATAAATTAAATAAATTTAGAAGAGAAGAATTAGGTTTTATTTTTCAAGACTTTAATTTACTTGATACTCTGACTGCTTATGAAAACATTGCTTTAGCTCTTTCTATTCAAAATGTAAGTGCTAGTGATATTGCAAAAAGAATTGATAAAGTTGCAAAGGAACTTGATATTAAGGATGTTTTAAAGAAATATCCATATCAAATGAGTGGAGGACAAAAGCAAAGAGTAGCATCAGCTAGAGCAATAATTACAAATCCAAAACTTGTTTTAGCAGATGAGCCAACAGGAGCATTAGATTCTAAATCAGCAAAAATGTTACTTGAAAGATTTACATATTTAAACAAAGAATTAATGGCAACAATTCTTATGGTTACACATGATGCTTTTACAGCCAGTTATGCAAGTCGTGTAATATTTATCAAGGATGGTAAAATCTTTAACGAACTACATAGAGGTAGTGATTCTAGGAAAGAATTTTTTGATAAAATTATAGATGTTGTAACCCTTCTAGGTGGGGATTTGAATGATGCTCTTTAAGTTATCCCTTAAAAATATTGCGAGAAGTATAAAAGACTACGCCATCTACTTTTTTACTTTAATATTAGGTGTTGCAATATTTTATATATTTAATGCGATCGATAGTCAAACAGTTATGATGCAAGTATCAGAATCTACTTATGAGATTATTGATTTAATGACAAGTATGCTTTCTGGTGTAAGTGTTTTCGTGGCATTTATATTAGGTTTTTTGATTATATATGCAAATAGATTTTTAATGAAAAGAAGACATAAGGAATTTGGTATTTATTTAACTCTTGGTATGAGTAAAAGAAAAATATCACTTATCTTATTCTTTGAAACATTAATAGTCGGCGTTATATCACTTGCCATAGGACTAATACTTGGTACTGGTTTATCACAACTTATGAGTTTGTTTGTAGCAAATCTGTTTGAAGCCAAGATGACAGAATTTGAGTTTGTATTCTCATCATCTGCATGCATTAAAACACTTATTTACTTTAGTGTTATGTATATTCTAGTAATGATATTTAACACATATAATGTAAGTCGTTGTAAGCTAATTGATTTACTTAATGCGAACAAAAAATCAGAAAAAATAAAATTAAAAAATCCTTGGATTTGTGTAATTGTCTTTATTATTTCTGTAATAGCATTAGGATATGCATACTATTGTGTTACAGGTGGAGTAACAGATATGCAAACTGCTGATAAAATACTTATTCCTATTGCTCTTGGAGCATTATCAACATTCTTTATATTCTGGTCTTTATCAGGTTTATTACTCAAAATATTTATGAGTATGAAAAATGTTTATTATAAGGGACTAAATAGTTTTACATTAAGACAGTTTAGTAGCAAAATAAATACAACTGTATTTTCAATGACTATTATATGTTTGATGTTATTCTTTACAATATGTGTTTTATCAAGTGCTATTTCAATTAGAAATTCAATGACTGCGAATATTAAGGAACTTGCTCCAGCCGATATAGAAATTAATAAGAAAATGGACTTACCACTAGATTCAGGATATTCACAAGAAGTTATAGAAGATTCTAAAATTTCTGTAAGTGAAACATTGGATAGATTAGGTTTTGATGCTGATAAGTATTTCAAAGATGTTGTAGAATTTTATGTATATGCAAGTAATGATATATTAGTTAAAAATACACTTGGAGATGCTTATGAAAAAATATCTCAAGAATTTCCATATTTAAAATATGATACTGCTGAACAATTTATTAAAGTGAGTGATTATAATAAACTTGCTAAATTATATAATTTAGATGAAATTCATTTAAGTAATAATGAATATGCAATAATTGCTGATTTTGATTCGTGGATAGATATTAGAAATCAAGGGTTAGAATTAGATACACCAATTATGATAAATGGTTATACTTTAACACCTAAATATGATGAATGTATTAATGGGTTTATTAATATGACAAGTAGCCATGTAAATATGGGAATATTTGTAGTACCAGATGAAGTTTTAAATGGTTATGTTAGAGAAACAGGAATGTTAGTTGCTAATTACAATGCAAATGATGATAAAGAAAAACAAGAAATAGAAAATATGATTATAGATTTAGATAACAGTCCTTACGCATCAAACACAGATATAGGTGCGAGTACCAAACTTGCAATATATGAGGGTAGTATTGGACTTGGAGCTATGATCACGTTTATTGGTTTATATCTTGGAATTATCTTCTTGATTGCAAGTGCAGCCATTTTAGCACTAAAAGAATTATCAGAATCAACAGATAATAAAGAAAGATTTAGAATGTTAAGAAAAATAGGAACTGATGAAAAAA
>OKVE01000300.1_pt1 | contig 19259 bp, 17 predicted proteins | sample 1604781 | NCBI WGS metagenome assembly OKVE01 (sample SAMN01760918, study PRJEB22395) | human gut metagenome
GAGATGGTGACATCCTGAGCACCGGACAGCATACCGATGGTGCAGTCCCCCATGGCAAGTTCGGCATCGAATTCCGGTGCGGACAGATGGTCAATGTGACAGCCGCCCATGGCAAGATCAAAATCTGCATCCTTCACAGTTAGGCTGTCGGCAGAGACGCTCCCCATGGCAAGTTCCAAATCCAGTTCATCCAGAGAGAGGGTGCCAAGGTCAACGTCCCCCATAGCAAGATCAATGTCCACCTCATGCAGGATATTTTCCGGAACGGTAATGGTGAGCAAAGCGCTGTCGGAATCAGGGAGAGCGTTGTATTTGGGAATATGGTAGGAAAACTCTGTGGTCCCAGCTTTTTCGCTGGAATGGGTGAGGTACCGGGTCCTAAAGCCATCAAACTGCAGCGTGATGTCAGAAGCATTTGGGTCAACAACAAATAGAACGGTACCATAATCCAACTTCAGGGATAGCTTATCGTGGACCATCTCAGCAGAGAGGGAGAATGTCAGACCGTCTGAGGCAGAAACGGAATCCACGGCCTGCGGTTGAGTGCTCTCAGCTGACACTTCCGCAGAGGAAGCAGGAATTTCCGAGGCAGAAGAAACGGGCTCCACCGGCTGTACCGGGGTGGCCTTGGAGTGCTGGAAGAAAAAGCAGGCCAGCACCAGCACCGCCAGCCCACCGCCCAGCACCATGCGCCAGCGGGAATGCGGCTTGCGTGCAGGGGATGCCGGGGCGGCAGAACTGCCTGCCGGGGTCTGCTCATCCAGAATTTTGCGAGCGACCTCCTCGGGGCTGCCCAGCTCCGCAATGGCGCGGGCTTCGTTTTCCGGCCCGGCGGCATCCAGATAATCTTCGTAATAGCTCAAAGCGTCCTTGCGCTCGGCCTCCGGCAGGGGGGCTAAAAGCTGCTCCAGCGCAGCAAGAAATGCAGTACGGGTCATAGATCATTCCACCTCTCTGAAAAATGTGTCAATGGAAGAACGGTAGCGGCTCCACTCCTGGGCATAGGCGGCAAGCTGCTGCCGCCCGGCAGCGGTGATCTGGTAATAGCGGCGGTTGCGGCCATTGAAGGGCGCATCATAGACCGTGAGCAGTTGGTCCTTCTGCAGCCGGCGCAGCACCGGGTACAGGGTGGATTCGCTTAGTTCCAGCGTGTGGGTGACCTGTTGGGTGATCTTGTAGCCGTAGGTACCTTCCGGCTCCTGCGCCACCACGGACAGCACAATGGCATCCAGCAGCGCGGCACTGATGGGAAAACTCATGCAGGAACAGCCTCCTTTCGGTAGGGTGTGTTTCTATAATATTATATATCATATAATATTGCATAAGTCAATAGAGAATTTACCCTCTCAGTCTCGCTGCGCTCGCCAGCGCCCCCGAAGGGGGGAGCTTTACCGCACGGACTGGCAGATAACAAAAAAGCTCCCCCTTTCGGGGGAGCTGGATGAGAACGAAGGGAGCAGACGGAGAGGGCTGAGCTTCTTAGTCCTCCGAAGAAATATCCTGCCCAAAGTATTTTTCGCCCAGAGCTTTCAGGGTGCCGTCGGCGCGCAGCTCCTCAATGGCAGTGTTGATGGCTTCCAGCAGGGAAGCGCTGTCGTCACCCTTGCGCACCGGGATGGCCACATGAGAAGCGTCCTCGGTCTGGGCCACCAGCTTGAAGTCGGCGTCCGGGTGGACATTCAGGTAGTCGTAGAAGGACACATCGGCGTTCAGGGTGGCGTCGATGCGGCCGGCGGTCAGCAGCTGGATGGTCTCTTCCAGCGTGTCGATGCCCTGCACGGTCGCGCCGTAGCTCTCGGCCAGCTCCATGTAGGTGGAAGCGAGGCTGTTGGCCGTGGTCTTGCCGGCGAGGTCCTCGAAGCTCTTGATGTCGTCGTTATCCTTGCGGACGGCGAGGGCGGTGTGGATGTAACCGTAGGGAGTGGTGAAGTCGTAGGTCTTGGCGCGCTCTTCGGTGACTTCGACGCCGTTGCAGACGAGGTTGTAGCGGCCAGCATCCAGACCGGCAAACAGGCTGTCCCAGTCGCTCTCGACGTACTCGGGCTCGACGCCCAGCTTCTCGGCAATGGCGCGGGAGACTTCGACGTCGTAGCCCACGAGGGTGTCGCTCTCATCGTGGAAGCTCCAGGGCTGCCATGCGCCTTCCAGCGCGATGACCAGCTTGCCGTTGGACTGGATGGTCTCCAGCTTGTTGGCGGCAGCAGCGGAAGCAGAAGCAGCGGTGCTGGAAGCAGTGGAGGCAGAAGTGTTGGAAGAGCAGCCAGCCAGCGAGAGAACACCGGCAGCGGCCATGACGCTCATGAGAGAAATAAAGGTTCTGCGTTTCATAGGTGATGATCCTTTCTTATTCAGTATGGGAAATTTTCTGAAGGAACTCACGGGTCCTTGCCTCTTTGGGATGGGCGAAGAACTCCTGCGAGGGGGCTTCCTCGACCACGACGCCGTTTTCCATGAAGACAGTGCGGGACGAGACGTTGCGGGCAAAGCCCATCTCATGGGTGACGACCAGCATGGTCATGCCCTCCTGTGCCAGCTGCCGCATGACGGCCAGCACCTCGCCGGTCAATTCCGGGTCGAGGGCGCTGGTGGGTTCGTCGAAATAGATGATCTCGGGGCCGGAGGCGAGAGCTCGGGCGATGGCCACGCGCTGCTGCTGACCGCCCGACAGCTGACGGGGGTAGTAGTCGGCACGGTCGGCGAGGCCGACTTTTTCCAGCATCTTCATGCCGACGGCATCAGCCTCCGCTTTGGGCGTCCTCCGGGCGACGATGAGGCCCTCGGTGACGTTCTGCAGGGCCGTTTTGTTGCGGAAGAGGTTGTAGTTCTGGAAGACGAAAGCCGTCTTGCGGCGCAGCCGCGCGATGCTGGCGCGATCGGCGTGGGCGAGGTCGAATGTCTCGCCGTCGAAGGTGAGCTTGCCTGCGTCCGCCGTCTCGAGGAAGTTGAGACATCGCAGCAGGGTGGTCTTGCCTGAGCCGGAAGGGCCGAGGATGGCCACGACGTCGCCCTTTTCCACCGTCAAATCGACGCCGCGCAGTACGTCCAGACTGCTGGTCGGCTTGGGGGCGCGGCCAAAGATGCCGGGATGGACGCCGGGCTTTGCGTAAGTATGGAAGGATTTGTGGACGCCGCGTATCTCTAACATTGCCATAACAGCCACACTCCTTTCTTACTGGAAGCCGTGGGCGTTGAGCTGGCGCTCCAGCAGCCCTTGCAGCTTGGTAATGACGGTACAGAACAGCAGATACACCACGGCCACCTCACAGTAGATGGGCAGGAAGATGTAGGTGCGGGCGGCGACGCGCTGGCCGGCCATGAACAGCTCCGCTACCGTGATGTTGGAGGCCAGAGAGGTGTCCTTTATCATGCCGATAAGGGAGTTGGAGAGGGCAGGCACGGCGGTGCGCAGGGCCTGCGGCAGCACGATGCGGCGCATGATCTGCCACCAGCTCATGCCGACGCAGTAGCCGGCTTCCAGCTGGCCCTGCGGCACACTCTCGAGTGCGCCGCGCATGGTCTCGGCGCAGTATGCGCCCTCGTTGAAGGCGAAGGCGATGACTGCCGCCGGGAAAGCGTCCAGCATGATGCCCACGCTGGGCAGGCCGTAAAAGATGATGAAAAGCTGCACCAGCAGCGGCGTGCCGCGGATGACCCAGATGTAGAACCGGGCCAGCTGGCTCAGCACCGGCACCCGGGCGTACTGCACCAGCGCCACAGCCACCGCCAGCACCATCGCCAAGGTGAACGAGACGAGGGTGAGGGGGATGGTCATGGTGAGGCCCGCCGAGAGGATGCGGGGAAGAGCCTCCCAGAGCACGCTGACGGTGCGATTGGATAAGAGTGTTTCCAGCATGGATACTCCTTTTTCAAAATTTGAATAAACAGACAGGACAAGTGGGTGGACATATTATATACCTTAAAGCAGGGTCGAAGTCAAGAGGAAAAAATGAAAATCCTACAAAACCTACCAGAATACTATAACATGATTTGGAAATGAACGCAAATGGTTTCGAAAAATTGCATGGTATAGACGAAATGGATGAAAAACAGGTGCTGACTTTGTGCAGAACGGCAGAGCAGTTGACGCGGCAGAAGCTTTCGGGTACAATAGAACTGTATAGACCTGTAAAGGTACAAACAGGCCGCACGCCCCGCCAGACGGGAGCGCGGCGGATACGGAGGACAAACGTGATGAAACGTATTGGTATTCTGGGCGCTGGCACCTGGGGCATGGCCCTTGCACGGATGCTGACTGTGAGCGGGAATGATGTGCTGGTGTGGTCGGCCATCGAGAAGGAGATCGACAGCCTTTCCACCACCCGCAAGCACCCCAATCTGCCGCAGATGAAGATCCCCGACGAGCTGCGGTTCACCAAGAGCATCGAGGAAGTCTGCAAAGATAAGGACATCCTGCTGTTCGCAGTGCCGTCGGTGTTCGTCCGCTCCACGGCGGCAAAGGCCCGGCCCTATGTGGCCGACGGCCAGATCATCGTGGACGTGGCAAAGGGTATCGAGCCCGACACCCTGTACACCATGACCGAAATCCTGGCCGATGAGCTGGGCAAGGAAGGCGGCCCGAAGGGCGTGCGTCTTGTGGCCCTGTCCGGCCCCACCCACGCCGAGGAAGTGGCCATCGACCTGCCCACCACCATCGTGTCGGCCAGCAAGGATATGGAGGCCGCTGCCTATGTGCAGGAGGTCTTCACCAACAATGTCATGCGCGTCTACACCAACGAGGACATCAAGGGTGTAGAGCTGAGCGGTGCCATGAAGAATGTCATCGCGCTGGGCGTCGGCATCTCCACCGGCCTCGGCTACGGCGATAATGCCCGCGCTGCCCTCATCACCCGCGGCATCGCCGAGATCGCCCGTCTGGGCGTGGCGATGGGCTGCAATGTCCACACTTTCGCAGGTCTGGCCGGTATCGGCGACCTCATCGTGACCGCCACCAGTATGCACAGCCGCAACAACCGCGCCGGTATCCTCATCGGCAAGGGCGAGACCCCGGAAAATGCCGTCAAGGAAGTCGGCATGGTGGTCGAGGGCATGAACGCCCTGCCCGCTGCGCTGGAACTGGCCGAGCGGTATCAGGTGGAAATGCCCATCGTCCAGACCGTCAACGCCATCGTTAACAAGGGCATGAGTGCGGCAGAGGCTGTCAAGTCCCTGATGGAGCGCGGCCTCAAGAACGAGCTGCCGCAGGGCTACGAAAAATAAACGAAAAGGGGCGGTATCATGCCTTCTACCTACGCACACCGCCGCTTTGGTGCGGATGTTCTGGCCCTGCTGCCGGACAGTCTGCGCGCGACGCTGGAACAGCACCGGGAGCTTTACGACATAGGTCTCCACGGGCCGGACCTGATGTTTTATTACAAGGCCTTGCAGTCGAACCCAGTGAACCGTCTGGGCAACGCCATGCACGAGCAGAAGGGCGAGGTGTTTTTCACCCGCGCCCGCACCGTGGTGGAAAATGCAACGGATAAAAGCGCCGCACTGGCTTATGTGCTGGGCTTTATCTGCCACTTCGCGCTGGACAGCACCTGTCACCCTTATGTGGAGGCCTATGTCCGGGAGAGCGGTGTGGGACACTGCGAGATCGAGACGGAGTTTGACAACGCCCTGATGCGGGAAGACGGCCTCGACCCCATAAAGTTCTTCACGGCCAGCCACATCAAGCCCAGCCGGGAGCGGGCCGAGGTCATCGCGCCCTTCTACGAAGGCGTCACGGTGGACGAGACGCTGGCGGCGATGAAGGGGATGATAACGGTGCATCATTTTTTGCAGGCGGCGAACCCCGTCAAGCGCTGGGTGGTGCTGACCGGGATGCGCGTCGCGGGCAAGTATGAGTTCATGCACGGCCTTGTGGCGAATCCGCAGCCGAACCCCAAATGCGTCCAGAGCAGCCAGAAGCTCGAAGAGCTGTATAAAACGGCTGTGCCGCTGGCGGTAAGGCTCATCGAAGAGTATGCAGAGAACAAGCCGCTTGGGGCGGAGTATCAGCATACGTTTGGGGAGAACTGAGAGGAGCACCGGATGGAAAAGAGCGGCAAATTCCGCCTGACGAGCTTGGAGCGGAACTGGATCCTGTACGACGTGGGCAACTCGGCCTTTGTGCTGATGGTGGCCACCCTTATCCCCATTTTCTTCAACGCGCTGGCGGCAGCCGGGGGCCTGAGCTCGGTGGAGTATCTGGCTTACTGGGGCTATGCCAGCTCGGCTGTGACCGTTATCACGGCTGTTTTGAGCCCCATTTTGGGGACAGTGGCCGACACGAAGGGCTTCAAGAAGCCTATCTTCATACTCTGCGTTTTCGTGGGCATCGTGGGCTGCTGCGCCATGGGCGCGGCGTCGGCGTGGCTGCCGTTTCTGGTCATCTTCGTCATTGCGAAAGTGGGCTTTTCGGGCAGCCTGGTGTTCTACGACTCGATGCTCAGCGACGTGACCACTCCCGAGCGGATGGACGAAGTGTCCAGCCGGGGCTATGCGTGGGGATACATCGGCAGCTGCGTACCCTTCGTGGTCTGCCTCGGTCTTGTGCTGGGGGCGGGGAGCATTGGCATCAGCCAGATGACGGCGCTGAACCTGGCACTCCTGCTGACGGCGGCGTGGTGGCTGCTCACGACTCTGCCGCTGCTGAAAAGTTATAAACAGCTCCACTATGTGGAGGTGGAAAAGCACGCTGTCCGGCAGAGTTTTGCCCGCATCGGCCATACCCTGCGGCATCTGCCGGAGGATAAGCAGGTGTTCTGGTTTTTGCTGGCGTTCTTCTGCTACATCGACGGCGTGTACACCATTATCGACATGGCGACGGCCTACGGCACGGCGCTGGGTCTGGATACCACCGGTCTTTTGCTGGCACTTCTTGTGACCCAGATCGTAGCGTTCCCGTCGGCTCTCATCTTTGGGCGGTTGTCGAACAAGTACCCCTCGGCAAAGCTCATCCCGGTGTGCATCGCGGCCTACGCGGGCATCGCGGTGTTTGCGTTTTTCCTGACCCAGCAGTGGCAGTTCTGGGTGCTGGCCGTCATCGTGGGCATGTTCCAGGGCGGCGTGCAGGCGCTTAGCCGCTCCCACTTTGCAAAGATCATCCCGCCGGAAAAGTCGGGCGAATACTTTGGCCTCTTCGACATCTGCGGCAAGGGCGCGTCCTTCCTTGGCACCATGATCGTCAGTGTGGGAAGCCAGCTCACCGGCAGTGCCAATGTGGGTGTCGGCTCCCTCATCGTGCTGTTCATCGTGGGATTCGTGCTGTTCAGAGTGTCGTTCCGTCAGGGTGAGACAGTGTAAATCGTTTTGACCTCTGCTTTGTCTTCGGACAGGGCAGAGTTTTTTGTTTACCAGCGAGTTATGATTCACAAACCATTCATTGTGTTTTGGCGGGCAGGATGATACAATAGAATCAAAATCCAGAAAATATAAAGGAGCAAGACCATGAAACAATATCCCGGCTACACCCTCGTCAAGCGCGAGGACTGCCCCGAACAGCACGGAACGCTGACCGTGCTGACCCATGACGTCAGCGGGGCGGCTGTCCTGCTGGTGGAAAACGACGACGACAACAAGGCCTTCGGCATCGGCTTCGGCACCTTCCCTTCCGACGACACCGGCGTGTTCCACATCCTCGAGCACTCGGTGCTGGCAGGCAGCGAGAAGTACCCGGTGAAGTCGCCGTTTTTGCAGCTGCTCAAGAGCAGCATGGCGTCCTTCCTGAACGCCATGACCTTCCCGGACAAGACGGTGTATCCCTTCGCTACCCCCAACGAGACGGACTTCAAGAACCTGATGGACGTCTATCTCAACGCGGTGTTCTGCCCGCTGGCCATGGTGGACAAGGGCGTGTTCGAGCAGGAGGGCTGGCACCGGGACGAAGACGGCACGGTGAGCGGCGTCGTCTACAACGAGATGCAGGGGGCGCTGGCGACGCCGGACGCACAGCTGCAGAACGCTCTGAGCCGGACAATGTTCCCGGATACGGCTTACGGCTTCGTCTCCGGCGGCGACCCGGCGTCCATCCCGGCGCTGACCTATGAGAAATATCAGCGGGTGTACCGCCGCCACTACAGCGCCGACAACTGCTGCATCACCCTCTACGGCAAGATGGACATGGCCGAGAAGCTGGCCTTCCTCGACGAGCAGTATCTGAGCCGTATGCCCAAGAGCGCCAGCCGCCCCCGCCTGACGGTGCAGGATGAGCAGGTCGGTGCGAAGCGGAATATTCCGTACTACACCGAGAGGCCGGAGCCGGACGAGGCTCAGTGTGCGCTGGCGTGGTACACCGGTGCGTTCAGCGACCGGGAGCGCCAGCTGGGCGTGGAGATCCTGCTGGACGCCCTGCTGGGGACGAACCAGGCGCCTCTGAAAGCCGCCCTGCTGGAAGAAAAACTGGGCGCGGACATCGACGTGGGCTTCGATGACAGCACGCTGCAGCCGACCTTGGAGCTTGTGCTGCGGGGCGCGACGGAAGAGTCGGCGGGCAAATTTGCCGCCGCCGTGCGCAAGGCCGTGGACGGCATCCTCGAAAAGGGCATCCCCGAGGAGCTGCTGATGGCAAGCCTCAACTCCACCGAGTTCGCTTCCCTTGAGCGGCCGGGCAGCATCCCGGACGGTGTGCTGGACGCCATCAATGCATCTACCGGATGGCTCCACACCGGCGACCCGGCCCTGTTGCTCCACACGAACGCTCTGTTCGCTTCCCTGCGGGAGAAGCTGGAACAGGGCTGGTTCAATGAGCTGCTGCGGGAGCTGTTCGCGCCTGCGCCGGTGGAGATCATCCAGGTGCCGACCCTGCCCAAGAAAGAGGAAGAAGGGCGCGCCGCCCGCACCGACGGCAAGCTGGTGCTGGACCATCCGCTGACAGCCGCCGACCTCGGCGAGGGCAAAAAGCAGACACCGGGCAGCAAGGAGCTGCTGGCGGGTGCAGAACTGCTGCACCACCCCTCGGCAGGCAATACCTACCTGTACCTTTACTATGATCTGGGCGGCATGGTACCGGAAGACATGTCCTGCCTGCATCTGCTCACGGATGTCATGGATGAACTGGACACCGAAAAGCACACGGCCCAGGAACTGAACACTCTGCGGAACACCTGGCTGGGAAGCAGTGGTGCGTGGATGGACTGCTGGACGGGACGGCAGGAAGGCAGGCCCTGCCACGCAAAGCTCATCGTGGGGATGAGCATGCTGGAACGCAGCCTCGAAAAGGCTGTGGAGCTGGGCAGTGAGTGGCTGTATGAGGCAAAGTTCAGCGGCCCGCAGGCCGAAGCTGCGATGGAGCGGGTGGCAAGCCAGCAGAAGCTGCTCATGGAGCAGAAGTTCCTGCGGGAGGGCCACGCCTTCGCCGCCATGCGGGCGGCGGCACATTTCTCGGTGGAATCCGCACTGAGTGAGCGCTGCAACGGCGTGAGCTACTACTACTATCTCTGTGAGCTGCTGGAAAAGGCCGACTGGACCGCTCTGGGCAAAAAGATGGAAGAGCTGTGGAAAAGCGTGCTGAAAAAGAACGCCCTGACCGTCAGCCTCCACGGCAGCGACGCGGCGCTGGATACCCTGAAAAAGCTTCTGCCGGGCAGTGCCTTCGCGGCAGAAAAGCGCGGCGAGGCAAAGCCCTACACGGAGGAGCTGACAGCTCCGGTGAACGAGGCCTTCATCATCGACGGCGGCGTGAACTACGATGTGCTGGTCTGGCCCATGGAGCGGCGGTTGGAGCGGAAGGTGTTGGCCCGGGTGATGAGCTACGAGTATCTGTGGCACAACATCCGCGAGGTGGGCGGCGCGTATGGCACCGGCATGGTGACCCAGAACGACGACACCGAATATCTCTACACCTACCGCGACCCGCACCTGAAAGAAAGCTATGAGACTTTCGCAAAGGGGCCGACAGAACTGGCAGGCCGCGACTACACCGAGAAGGACATGAACGAGTTCATCGTGGGCGCGGCAGCAAAGCTGGACACCCCGCGCAAGCCCCGGGAAGAGGCTGCGTCTACCGACTGCAAATATTTCTGCGGCATCACCGACGAGATGACTGCCGCCGAGCGCAAGAGCCTGTGCAGTGTGGATGCTGCCGCCCTCAAGGCCGAGGCGGCGGACCTGTCGGCCCGGATGGAGAAGGGCGTGAGGGTGGTCTTCGGCAGCAAGGAGGCTGTGGAGGCCGCAAAGGAGCTGTTTGACCGGGTGGAAACCCTGTAAAAATACGCAGAGAGTCTCCCGGAGACTTTGCGCAGAAAATTGAGTGAAAGATCCCCTGTCTGTGGAAAAGAACACAGGCAGGGGATTTTTGTCACTTTGAAATATTACTTATAGGATAAAATGCACAGTAAAATACAAATCTGAGGGGGAAAAGTATGTACTCCTGCGGCGGAGAAAAGCGTGGTATCCTTTTGCCAGCGACAGAACGAAAGGAAGTGAGAACACAGGATGGGGCAGGAAAAGCAGACTGCGGCCAAGGGACAGGAAAGTCTCCGGAAAGCCACCGACACCCTGAGCACCATGCTAGCGCAGGAGGTGAAAGATTTGAATGCCCGCCAGCGCGCGGCCCGCAGAGAGAACAGCACCGACCCCGGCATCATGAAGGGACTGAAAGAAGCGACTGCCGTGCTGAAAGACCTGGCGGGCGTGTCGAAGACCCTGAACGACCAGGGCGTGGACGCAGAAGGGCGGGAATGCGGCGTGGTGCTGCTGCCGCCGGTGGAGGATGTATGACGACAGAAAACAAGAATGCGGGCGTCGTGTGGAGGCCTCAGCCGAGGCAGATGGAATTTATGCGGAGGCCGGAGCCGGAAGCACTTTACGGCGGCGCGGCAGGCGGCGGTAAGAGCGACGCCCTCGTCATCGAGGCGCTGCGACAGGTACACATTCCGCACTACCGGGCGCTCATCCTCCGCAAGACCTATCCGCAGCTTTCCGACCTCGTGGACAAGAGTCAAAGCTATTACCGCCGGGCCTTTCCGGAGGCGCAGTACAACGCCACGAGCCATGTGTGGGTCTTCCCCAGCGGGGCGAAAATTTACTTCGGCTCGATGCAGTACACCAAGGATCGGACGAACTATCAGGGCAAAGCCTTCGATTTCATCGGGTTCGACGAGCTGACCCACTTCGAGTGGGAGGAGTACAGCTACATGATGAGCCGCAACCGCCCCACCGGCCCCGGCACCCGGGTGTATCTGCGGGCCACCACCAACCCCGGCGGGGTGGGCCACGGCTGGGTGAAGGCGCGGTTCATCACGCCCGCCCCGCCCGGCACCCCCATCGTGGAGGAATACCCGGTGCGGATGCCGGACGGCACCGAAAAGGTGCTGCGGCGGGCGCGGGTGTTCATCCCGTCCAGCATCTTCGACAACCCCGCCCTGCTGGAAAATGACCCGGACTATTTGGCCAGCCTCGCGGCCATGCCGGAGGCCGAAAAGCAGGCGCTGCTCTACGGCAGCTGGGACAGCTTTTCGGGGCAGGTGTTCACCGAGTGGCGGAATGACCCGAACCACTACGAAGACCAGCGCTGGACCCACGTCATCGCGCCGTTCACCATCCCGAAGCACTGGAAAATCTACCGAGGCTACGATTTCGGCTTTTCGAAGCCATTCTCGGTGGGGTGGTACGCGGCGGACGAGGAAGGGCGGCTCTACCGCATCAAGGAGCTGTACGGCTGCACCGGACGCCCCAACGAGGGTCTGCGCATCGACCCGGTGGAGCAGGCACGGCACATCCGGGAGGCCGAGCAGAACGACCCGGTGCTCCGGGGCAGAGTCATTCAGGGCATCGCCGACCCGGCCATCTTCGACGAGAGCCGGGGCGAGAGCATCGCCGCCATGATGGAGCGGGGGCCGAACTTTCTGCACTGGATGCCCGGCGACCACACCCGTCTGGCGGGCAAGATGCAGATGCACTACCGGCTGAATTTTGACGGCGAGGGCAGGCCGATGCTGCAGGTGTTCAATACCTGCAAGCACTTCATCCGCACCATCCCGAACCTCGTGTACGACGAGAGCAATGTGGAGGACATCGACACCCGGCAGGAAGACCACATCTACGATGAGTGCCGCTATGTGCTGATGGAAAATCCCATCTCGCCGCCCCGGCATACATCGGCCCCGCTGGTGCTGGATGACCCGCTGGAGCTGCATCGGAAGGCGAAGTTTCTGAGGGTGTAAAGGCTCTCCCTTTGGGAGAGGCTGGGGCGGAGAAAAACGACAGCGCCCTGCAACAGAGGGCAGGAAGGAGAAAAAAATACTATGGATGAAGCAACAAAACTGCCCATCGGGCCGGAAGAGGTGGCTGAGGCTGCGCAGATCTTGCAGCGGTACAAGGCGGGCAAGGCCGCGCTGGACAAGCGCCTGGTGGACAACGAACTGTGGTTCCGGATGGGACACTGGAAGAACTACCAGAACCCCATGATGGAGGGCAAACCCCAGCCGTCCAGCGGCTGGTTGTTCAACTCCATCGCCAACAAGCATGCCGACGCGATGGACAACTACCCCAGTCCCAACGTCCTGCCCCGTGCCGAGGACGACGAGGCAGCGGCACAGGCGCTTTCCAGCGTACTGCCCGTGGTGCTGGAACAGGCGGACTATGAGCAGGTGTACAGCGATACCTGGTGGCGCAAGCTCAAGCAGGGAACCGGCGTCAAGGGCGTGTTCTGGGATTCGGAGCAGCGGGGCGGTGTGGGCGAGATCGCCATCCGGCCCATGAACCTGCTGATGCTCTACTGGGAGCCGGGCGTGGACGATATTCAGGCGTCGCCCCACTTTTTCTCGCTGAGTCTGGCCGACACGGCTCAGCTGGAAAGCCGCTGGCCCCAGCTGGCCGGACACACTGCCAGCGTGCTGGACGTGCCGCATTACATCCACGACGGCGGCCTTGATACCAGCGACAAGAGCGTCGTGGTGGACTGGTACTACAAAAAGCTCTCCCCCGAGGGCAGGAGCGTCCTGCACTACTGCAAGTTCTGCAATGGCGTGGTGCTTTACGCCAGCGAGAACGACCCGGCGCTGGCCGAAAGAGGCTTCTACGACCACGGCAGGTATCCCTTTGTGTTCGACGCGCTGTTCATGGAAGAGGACAGCCCGGCGGGCTTCGGGTACATCGATGTGATGAAGGAGTGCCAGACCGCCATCGACAAGATGAACCACGCCATGGACGAGAACGTCCTGCTCTCGTCCCGCCAGCGGTATGTGCTGAGCGACACGGCGGGCGTCAATGAGGAAGAGCTGACTGACCTGTCGCGGGACATCATCCATGTGGTGGGGCGCCTGAACGACGACAGCTTCCGGCCGTTGCAGACGGCGGGTCTGCAGGGCAACAGCCTGAGCTACCGCAACAGCCGCATCGAGGAGCTGAAGGAGATCAGCGGAAACCGCGACATGACCCAGGGCGGCACCGCAGGCGGCGTGACGGCAGCTTCGGCCATCGCGGCCTTGCAGGAGGCGGGTTCGAAGCTCAGCCGGGATATGCTCAAGAGCGCTTACAGGGCATTTGCCAAAGAGTGCTGCCTTATCATCGAGCTGATGAGGCAGTTCTACGACGAGGAGCGCATCTTCCGCATCACCGGCAAGAGCGGCGAGAGCGAGTTCGTCCGCTTTTCGGGCCAGGTGCTCCGCGCCCAACCTGCAAGAGTCGTGGGCGGCGTGGAGTTGGGCAGTCATGAGCCGGTGTTCGACATCGTGGTGAGTGCGGAGAAAAAGTCCACCTTCTCACGCCTCTCCCAGAACGAGACGGCCAAGGAGTGCTATCAGCTGGGCTTTTTCGCCCCGGCCAACGCCGACGCCGCGCTGGCGGCGCTGGAAATGATGGATTTTGAGGGCATCGAAAAGGTTCGCCAGAGGGTGCGTCAGAACGGCACTCTTGCCCAGCAGCTGGCCCGGATGCAGGCCCAGATGGCCCAGCTGACGGGTCTGCTGGAAGTGCAGAAAAAGTCCGAAGCCCCCAAGCTCAGCGGCCCGGCACAGGAGCTGAGCACGGCTGCAATGGCGAGGGCGATGAAGATGCAGAAAGGAGAAATGAGATGATAAAAGTAAACTACACCGAGCTGGACGGCCCGGCAGGCCCCACCTGCCGGCTGGAAGCTTCGGGCCACGCGGGCTATGCCCCCGCCGGGCAGGACATCGTGTGTGCGGGGGCCAGCACCCTGATGCAGACCCTCTGCGCCCTGCTGGCGGGCGAGGAAGGCACCAAGAGCGGCGTGTGGGACGAGCCGGGCGGCCCGCGTCTGGCTGTGACGGCGGCAGCACCTCAGAAACCGTGGGTGGAGGGGGCGTTCGAATTTGCAAAGGCGGGCTTTGCTCTGCTGGCAGAACGCTACCCGGACAATGTCCGCTTCGCCGATTTGAGCGGACGGGGAGAACAGTCGATGGTGGATCTGCAGCTCTTTGCCTCGGAGGGCGGCGATGCCGCCGCCCCCTCCGCTCCTGCCCTCAGCCATGCACAGGCTCAGCAGGCCATCGCCTCCGGGACTATGAAGGCGGATGAGGGCCGGGAAGCTTCGGATGTGCCGACACCGGCGGCAGTGCAGGATCCGGAAGAGCGTCCTGCACCGCCCGAACGCCCTGCGCCGCTGCCGCCCATCCCAGCCCTGAGAGAGGGCGCGAACACCGTCCGCGCCCTCCACGCCCGCTGGGCGGCGGAAGAGGCGATGCTTCGCCGGGATATGCCGGATTTTTCGCTCAAGCAGGAGCTGGCGAACCCCGAGATGCGCCGCCTGATGGAGCTGCCCGGGATGCGGATGGGTGACGCCTACCGTCTGGCCCACTACAACGACGCTCTGCGTCAGACCGCCCAGACTGTGGAGCAGGGCGTTGTGGAGCGCATTCGCCAACGTTCGGCCCGCCCGGCGGAAAACGGTACCAGCCCCGGCGGTGCGGCCATCACCCGGGCCGATGTGGCCAGCATGACCCGCGCCCAGCGTGAGGCACTGGAACGCCGTGCGATGCACGGGGTGAAGATCAGTTTCTAACCTCTCACCGCGTCGGTCTGACTTCGTCAGCGCCTCGCGGAGCTCCCCTAGTAGGGGAGCCAAGAATCGATGAATAACAGAAAGGACAAATGACATGAAAAGCTACAACCTGAAGATGAACCTCCAGCTCTTTGCCGACCCTTCTGCCAGCCTGCAGAACACCACCGGCACCATGACCAACGAGATGAAGACTTTCTACGAGAAGCGCCTTATCGACCAGGCAGAGCCCCGTCTGGTGCATGACCAGTTCGCGGACTACTATCCCGTACCCCAGAACGGCGGCAAGACCATTGAGTTCCGCAAGTACGACAGCCTGCCCAAGGCCGATACCCCGCTGACCGAGGGCGTGACTCCCAACGGCCAGACCCTGAATGTGACCACCATCACCAGCGACCTGCACCAGTACGGCGGCTGGACTCCGCTCACCGATGTGCTGCAGATGACGGCCATCGACAACAATGTGGTACAGGCCACCCGCGTTCTGGCAAGCCAGGCGGGCCGCACCATGGACAGCATCACCCGCGATGTGCTGGCCGGCGGCACCAACGTCATCTATGCGCCGAAGCTTTCCGCAGACGGCACCGAGACTGCCGTCACCAGCCGCAAGGTGCTGGACAAGAGCTGCACCCTGACCCCGAAGCTGTTCTTCCAGGCCGCGGCACAGCTGGGCGCGATGAACGCTGACCCCATCGGCGACAGCTACATCGCCATCATCCATCCCTACGCCGCCTACGACCTCAAGACCTGCAAGGAGTTCATCGAGGCCCACAAGTACGCCGACCCCGACACCATGTACCGCGGCGAGATCGGCAAGCTGGGCAACATCCGCTTCATCGAGACCAGCGAGGCAAAGATCTGGAAGGACGCTACCTGTCCGGAGGGTCTGGCCGTCTTCGGCACCCTCGTGCTGGGCGCCCACGCCTACGGCGTCACTGAGCTGGAAGGCGGCGGCCTGGAGCACATCGTCAAGCAGCTGGGCTACGGCGACGATCCGCTGAACCAGCGTGCCTCTGTGGGCTGGAAGGGTATGCGTGCCGCCGAGCGTCTGGTGGAGCAGTACATGGTGCGCATCGAGAGCGTGTCCAGCTATTCCACCACTGCGGCGGCAAACTGAGCCAGCCGGAAAGGAGAAGCTATGGCAGAAAAGAAGAATGTCCGCATCCGGCTGTTCAAGGACAACAGCCGCTACAAGGGCGATCTGTTCGTGAGCGTCAACGGCGTGAACTACAAGATCCGCCGGGGCGTGGAGGTGGAAGTGCCGCCTGAGGTGGCCGAGGTGCTGGAACACAGCCAGCAGCAGGACGAGTACACCGCCGCCCGCATCGCTGCGGCAGAGACTGCGGCCCAGTAAAATAAGACAACGCGGCCCGGCAGAAACGGCGGAGAAGGCCGCTTCTGCCGGGCCTTTTTGGAAAAAGCGAAAGGAGGCTTTTTATGACGGTAGGAGAAGCGATGGAGCGAGCCGAAGAGCTGCGCCCGGGCAGCCGTGTCGCGGCCCGCACCCGGCAGCGCTGGCTGTGCGAGGTGGACGGGATGCTGCGGGAGAAATTTTTCCGGCCCAGCAGCGCCGACAGCCGGGAGGGCGTGGGCGCGGACATTGCGTGGGACAACGGTCTGCGGGATGACGACGTGCTGCTGGTGCCGCCGCCCTTCGACAGCCTGTACCCGCACTATCTGTGCGCCATGACGGACGCCGCGCTGGGCGAGAACGACCGGTACGCCGGTGAGCAGGCTCAGTACAACAGCATCTTAGCCGAACTGGCCGCGTGGCTGCGGCGGAAGAATCTGCCCACCCGGGGCTGCAGATGGCGTTGGTAAGGAGGGAGAAAGATGATACTTTCGAACCGGAACGGCCTGAAAAACACCCGGAACATGCTACGGGTGTTCGGCGGGCTGAACGAGACGTACAGCTGCACCGAGGCAGAGTACAGCGCGGGCATCAACTTTTCGGCCCGGAATTTCCCGGCCCTGAGCACCCGTCTGCCCCGGCGGAAGCTGCGGGAGGAAGCGGACCTGAACGGGATGTATCACCTGAACGGCCTGTTGACCGTCTGCGGCAGAGACCTCGTCTACACGCCGGACGACACGGATGAGATGGAAGTGACCCTGAAAGACGCCGTGGAGAACGGCAGGAAAACGCTGGTGGGCATCGGAACGAAGATCCTGATCTTCCCGGACAAGCTGGCTTTCGACACTGCCAGCCGGAAGGTGAGCGCTCTGGGCGCGGTGTGGCCGGGCAAAAATACCAGCGTGGAGTTTGCACCCTGCGACGCGGAGGGCAAGGTCTACGAGGTGAGCGGCTGCGGCCCTGCTGAGCCCGACAAGCCGACGGACGGTCAGCTTTTCCTGCGGGTGGAAGACCCGGAAAAGCCATGGAGCAGCGAGAGCACGCTGGAAGTATATAGTGAGGCGTCCGGCAACTGGTCGGCGGTGGTGCTGGACTACTGCCGCATCTCGGCAAAGGGGGTGGGAACAGACTTTGCGGCAGAGGACACCGTGACCCTCACCGGCTCTGCAGCGGAACAGGCCGGACAGTGGAACGAGCTGGACGGCGACCGCATCGTCTACGACGCCGGTGCAGATGCTCTGCGCGTCAAGGCCGACCCGGGCGGCGAGTGGTTCTATGGCCGTCTGACCCGCACCGGCGCAGCGGTAAGATGGGTGAGTCTGGACGGCAGCGTCAGCCGGGAGTTCGTCTCGGCAAAGGTGGTGGAGCTGGAACGCCGGGTGCCGGACATGGACTACCTGACCGAGTGCGACAACCGGGTGTGGGGATGCTCCAACAAGGAGAACGTCATCTACGCCTGCAAGCTGGGCGACCCCACCAACTGGTTCTCCTACCGGGGCATTGCCGCCGACAGCTATGCCGTGACCGTGGGCAGCGACGGGGCATTTACCGGCGCGGCTACCTGTATGGGATACGCGCTTTTCTTCAAGGAAAACACCCTTCACAAGCTTTACGGCTCCAAGCCCTCGGATTTCCAGCTCAGCAGCCTGCGCTGCCGGGGCGTGGCAAAGGGCGCTGCCCGGAGCCTCTGCGTCATCAACGAGACACTTTATTATCTCTCGCCCGACGGCGTGATGGCCTGGGACGGCAGCATCCCCACCAAAGTCTCGACGGCCCTCGACCCGGCCCGGCTGCGGAACGTGAAGTCGGCGCTGGGCGGCGCGCTGGACGGGCGGTATTATCTGCACCTCGTGCGGGGCAGCGGCGAGGCCCAGGCCGTGCGGCTGCTGGTCTACGACACCGAACGGGGGTTCTGGCAGGAGGAAGATGTCTGCTCCTACGAGATGGCCGGAAGCGGCGGGCAGCTCTATCTCTGGGACGGAAAGGCCATCTGGGCCGCAGATGCAGACCGGGAGGAGAACTGGCAGCAGGCGGGCGGCATCGAGGACGGCGTGAGCTTCGAGCTCGTCAGCGGGGACATCGGGCTGGACAGCCCGGAAGAGCTGTATCTTTCCCGGCTGACGCTCCGGCTCGAGGCCGAGGTGAAGAGCCGCATCGAGGTGGCTGTGAGTTACGACAGCGGAGCGTGGGAGACACTGGCCCAGCTGACCGCCGACGGGCGGCGCTGCTTCGATGTTCCGTTTGTGCCGAGGCGGTGCGGGAGCCTGCGGTTCCGGCTGAAGGGCAGAGGTCAGCTCACCCTGCGCAGCCTGACCCGGACGAGCGCCGCCGCGAAGGGCGGCATTCTGGCACAGGAGGTGAACTGAACATGGCAAGTGTCACGGGACTTTCGAAGATCGGACTGCCCCATCTGAGCGAGAACATGGACGCGGAGGATGCCCGCGCCATCCGTAACTACTTATACCAGATGCAGGAGCAATTACAATATGTGCTCTGCAATCTGGACGTGGAAAATATGTCGGAGCCGCTGCGCGCCCGGCTGAACAGCATCCAGTGAGAAAGGAGAATTTATGAGCACCGAGAAAAAGAAAGAACAGCAGCTGCTGGAAGATGTGACTGCCCAGCCTGCAGTCCAGTCCTCCTACAGCACGGCGGGACTGAACAGCCGCAAAGAGGTGGAGAATGCACTGACAAATGCGGTGTACACCCCCGGCCAGAGCGTCACCGACGCAGCAGCGGACCTGAAAAACTGGCAGCAGAACCGTCCGGGCAAGTATGAGAGCACCTATCAGGGCCGCATCGAAGACCTCATCGGTCAGCTGCTGGAGCGGAACAGCTTCCAGTACAGCTATGCACAGGACCCGCTCTACCGCCAGTATGCCCAGCAGTACACCCAGAACGCCCGCAACGCCAGCGCGGACGCCGCCGCGAAAGCCGCGACTAATTCACCAAACGCAATCGGGTAGG
>OKVE01000316.1_pt1 | contig 18920 bp, 18 predicted proteins | sample 1604781 | NCBI WGS metagenome assembly OKVE01 (sample SAMN01760918, study PRJEB22395) | human gut metagenome
ATGTAATGTTGTAAATATTTGGCTTTCAGGGCGCAAAGTTACGATTTTTTTAGAAAAAAACATAAAAGTTCGACCTAAAAAACGCTTAATTCTTGGTTATTTAAAAAGAAATGTGTACTTTTGCAGCCCAAAGCGTGGAATAAAATAACAATAAAATAATTAAATAAGATGAAAAGAACATTTCAGCCGCACAACAGAAAGAGAGTGAACAAGCACGGTTTCCGTGAGAGAATGGCTACAAAGAACGGCCGTCGCGTGCTTGCAGCACGTCGTGCAAAAGGGCGTAAAAAGCTTACAGTTTCTGACGAGAACCATGGTAAATAATCAGGCACTTTGAAGAAATTAAACGGGAAAAGAGAAAGAAGTAAAGTAATATCTTTGCTTCTTTCTCTTTTTTTTATACCTTTGCAGAAAAACCTACGACGTAGATGAAGACAAAAGATTTCTTCGGAAAAATCTTTAGTTTAAAGCTTTGGGCTAACCTCTTTGCAATGCTCTTGGTTGTTGTCCTGCTCTGCTGGGGCGTGAAATTCGGCATTGATATTTACACTCATCATGGCGAGAAGATAAAAATTCCGGATGTGAGACGTATGCTTTTTGCTGATGCCGAGCACGTGCTCAACAACAAGGGGCTGCAGATTGTTGTCAGCGACACGGGATACGTGAAGACGCTGCCGCCCGACTGTATTCTTGAACAGTCGCCCGAGGCAGGCAAGGAAGTAAAGTCGGGGCGCATAATTTATGTCGTTATCAACTCGTCGAGCTCACCAATGCTCACCGTTCCTGATATCATCGACAACTGCTCTTACCGTGAGGCGAGGGCCAAGCTGATTGCTATGGGATTCAAGGTCGGTCCGACAGAATATATTCCGGGTGAGAAAGACTGGGTTTATGGACTGAAGGCCGGAGGCAGAAGTCTGCACAATGGCGAAAAGGTGTCGGTAAACGATATGCTCATCCTGCAGGTCGGTGACGGAATGCGCGACATGAACGACTCGATAATATATGCCGATCCTGACTACTATTATGACGAAGGGTCCGATTCTTCGGCGCATAACGGATACACAGATCCTTCCGTACAGCACGGCTCTACTCAGGAGGGCGACGTGGATGAATTTGAGGTGGTTACAGGTCCGGAATAATTTCTGCTGCCGTGTTTGGGCGGACAGAGGTGCCGCCTGAGGCTGATAAAACGAAAAATTTATATGACAGACAATTATATAGAGGAACTTGAGGACGACGAGCAGCAACAGCTCTACGAACATCTGCGCATTGTCGTGGACAAGGGACAGGTGCCCTTGCGCATAGACAAGTATATGTTCGAAAAACTGCAGCACACAAGCCGTAACCGCATACAGCGTGCGGCTGATGCCGGATTCGTTCATGTCAACGACGTTCCGGTGAAAAGTAACTATAAGGTTCGTCCGCTCGATGTCATCACTCTGATGCTCGACCGTCCGCAGTATGACAACACCATTGAGCCTGAAGATATTCCGCTTGATGTAGTTTATGAGGATTCTGAGCTTATGGTTGTCAACAAGCCTGCCGGACTTGTGGTGCATCCTGGCTGCGGAAACTATCACGGCACGCTGGTAAATGCCATTGCATGGCATCTGCGTGATATGCCTTCATACGATCCAAACAGCCCAGAAGTGGGACTCGTCCATCGTATAGATAAGGACACAAGCGGCCTTTTGGTCATAGCCAAGACACCGGACGCAAAGACAAAGCTCGGCGTTCAGTTCTTCAACAAGACCACTCACCGAAGCTATAACGCAATGGTGTGGGGCAATTTTACTGAGGATGAGGGCCGTATAGAGGGCAACATAGGGCGCGACCCTAAGGACCGACTGCGCATGGCTGTGTTTCCGCCCGACTCAGAAATAGGCAAACCTGCCGTGACGCATTATCGCGTGCTTGAGCGTTTCGGCTATGTCACTTTGGTTGAATGCATCCTAGAGACAGGCCGCACCCATCAGATACGTGCCCACATGAAGCATATTGGCCATCCGCTCTTCGGCGACGAGCGCTACGGCGGCACCGTAATACTGCGCGGAAACCGCAGCGGCAGCTACAAGCAGTTTATCGAGAACTGCCTGAAGATATGTCCTCGCCAGGCGCTTCATGCCCGTACACTTGGCTTTGTGCATCCCAAGACAGGTGAGCAGCTCGACTTCACCTCGCAGCTTCCTGCCGACATGGAACAGCTGATAGGGCGGTGGAGAACTTATATAAATGGAAACGAATTTAAATAAAAATATTGTATGAAAAATTTAAAGAGAACGATTGCCATCGTGTGCGGTGGAGATTCTTCAGAGTATGAGGTATCATTGCGCTCTGCACAAGGCCTTTACTCTTTTTTTGACAAGGAACGTTACAATGTGTATATTGTCGTGGTAAGAAACCTCGACTGGCATGTAAACCTTCCTGACGGCACTACGGCACACATTGACCGTAACGATTTCTCCTTCATGGAGAATGGTAAACTGGTGCAGTTTGACTATGCTTACATCACCATACACGGCACTCCGGGCGAGAACGGAATCATGCAGGGATATTTCGAGCTCGTGCATGTGCCTTATTCAACAAGCGGAGTGCTTGTTGAGGCGCTCACTTTCAACAAGTTTGTGCTTAACCAATATCTGCGCGGTTATGGCGTGAGAGTGGCCGACAGCCTGCTTATACGCAAGGGATATGAGGAGATTGTAAGCGACGACGAGATTGAGCAGCGCATCGGCATGCCTTGTTTCGTAAAACCGGCAGCCGACGGCAGCAGTTTCGGTGTGTCTAAGGTGAAGAACAAAGACCAGCTTGCTCCGGCCATCCGCAAGGCTATGCTTGAGAGCGAGGACGTTATGGTAGAGCGCTTCATCGAGGGAACAGAGATATCAATAGGCTGCTATAAGACACGTGAGAAGAGCGTTGTGCTGCCCGCAACTGAGGTTGTTACACAGCATGAGTTCTTTGATTATGATGCCAAATACAACGGACAGGTTCAGGAGATTACTCCTGCTCGTCTCAGTGAGGAGACCACAAAGCGCGTAAATGAGATTACAAGCCAGATTTACGACATTCTTCACTGCAACGGCATCATCCGCATCGACTTCATCATAAGCCGCGGAAAAGGCAGCGACGGTCAGGATGTTGACAAGGTGAACATGATCGAAATCAACACCACTCCGGGCATGACAGCCACCAGCTTCATACCTCAGCAGGTTAAGGCTGCAGGTCTTAACATGACCGACGTGCTTACTGACATTGTTGAAAATCAGTTCAGATAATATTCTGAAATCTTTTCAGTATACGGTTAAGAGGGTCTCTTGTAAAGGCCCTTTTAACCGTTTGATAAACTAACCATAAAATTTTTGTATACTATGAAAGTTCCGGTTGAGTTTGACGAAATACGGCCTTTTGAGCCGGAAGAGTTGCCCCAGGCCTACGACAGGCTGTTGGCAAACCCTCAGTTCAGGCAGGTTTTGAACTTTGTACTGCCCGGTGTGCCTCTTGAAATGATTAAAGAGAAGATGCACGCATGCAAGACTAATCTTGATTTTCAGTTGAATTTCTGCTATGGCTTTTTGCAGAAACTTGTTGATAAATACACCAACGGGTGTTCCATGGATGTGTCATGCCTGGATACGAGCCGCAGATATACCTTTGTGAGCAATCACCGCGACATCGTTATAGACCCTGCTTTCCTTGGCAAGGGACTCATCGACAACGGATTTAAAACCACCTGCGAGATAGCCATAGGCGACAATCTGCTCTCGCTTCCGTGGGTTAAAGACCTTGTGAGGATAGACAAGACATTCATCGTAAAGCGCGGACTGTCACCTCGTGAAACTTTGGCTGCAAGCAAGGTTATGTCTGATTATATGTATTTTGTCATGGAGCAGAAGCACGACAATATGTGGATTGCACAGCGTGAGGGGCGCGCCAAGGACTCTGACGACCGCACACAGCCTGCAATATTGAAGATGATGGCCATGGGAGGCGGCAAGGACAGCATAACCGAAAAGCTGAAAAGGCTGCACATTGTGCCACTGGCAATATCGTATGAGTTAGACCCGTGCGATTTTCTCAAGGCTCAGGAGTTTCAGCTTAAGCGCGATATTCCGGGCTGGAAGAAGTCGGCTCAGGATGATGTCGTCAGCATGCAGACCGGCATAATGGGATATAAGGGCCGTGTTCACTATCAGTGCGCGCCATGCATAGACGACTGGCTCGACACGCTCGATCCGGATACGCCCAAGACAAAGATATTCGACATCATTGCGGAGCATATCGACCACGAGATTCACCGCAACTACAGGCTCTATCCGTTTAACTATATTGCCCTCGACACACTTGATGGCAACAGCGCACACGCCGACAAATACACTGATGAGGACAAGGCAGCGTTTGATAAATACATTGCCGGACAGCTGGCAAAGATAAATATTGAGAACAAGGATGAGGCATATCTCCGCGAGCGCATCCTCACGATGTATGCCAATCCGGCTAGAAACTTTATAAAGGCTTCAGAGTGAAAATAAGATGTTTTTTGATGCTGTTGCCGCTCATGGCGCTGTTTGTGTCGTGCAGCAGCGAAAGCTACGAAACTGGCGACGGCAGTCTGTCGTATATGGTGGCCGACTTTGTTGAGGCTGAAACCGACGCGTCGTCTAATGTGGTCAGCATTATGACCGACCGCGACGAGCGCCTTTGGCTTACACGGAGCGTGAAGCTCGAATGGGCAGAAAAGCCCGATACGGCTTATCGTTCACTTATATATTATAATAAGGTTAAGGACGATAACGGCACGTATGTGGCCGAGCCTGTGGGTGCAACCCAGGTGCTTACGCCTACTGTAACTGATGTGGCTGACATAAAAGACGGCATGAAGACCGACCCGGTGATATTCGAGAGTGCATGGAAAAGCCACAACGGCAAATACATCAACCTCGATCTTAGTGTTAAGACCGGCACCGTTGACGGCAAGTACGGACAACAGACTGTGGGCATGGCCTGTGAAGGCACCGACACACGAAGTGACGGCTCTAGCCTTGTGCGCCTCACTCTGTATCACGACCAGGCATCAGTGCCCGAATATTATTCGGCCAAGCTATATATAAGTATCCCCGTGAAGTATCTTCCCATAGAGCTGTCGGCAGGCGATGAGGTACAGGTCAGCATGACCACTTATGGCGGCGAGGTTGTCAAGACGTTCGGGTTTTAATAGGCAGCACACTCCGTCACGATTCACAGAAACATCTTAATAAATACACGAAAATACGTATCGGCATGCCGCCTTCAGTCCGTCTTAACGGCTTACGGCATTGCTGTGATACAAGCCAAATATCATTAAGTTTTATGAAAGGCCACCTTTTGATTTGTAAAAGGTGGCCTTTTATCGTCTAAAAGGTATCCTTTTGCAGCCTAAAAGATAGCCTTTTGCAACGCATTGATTATCAGGCTGTTATCAGCCTGGATATAATATCCTTTTGAGATACATATAATTTAATCTATGTAAGCATGAAAAAAAGTTTGTTTATTGTGTCACAAACAGCAATGTTCTGCGTACTTATAGCAGAAGAAACATTAAAAACCTGATTATTATGAAAGCTAAGTTATATCTGTTTTCGGCACTACTAGCCGCAATGTCGCTCCTTTCAAGTGGATGTTCCAACAAGAATATGTCAGACGAAAAAATGGACATAATGTCGTTTGGTGACTTTTATAGTTCAGATTCAAAGATTATCAAAAAGACCTTGTCGCTGAAGAATTTTCACGGAATAAACGTAATCAGTGCCGCCCAAGTGTACTATAAGCAAGGCTCTGAATATAAAGTTGTGTTTGAAGGACGCAGCTGCGACTGGAAAAATTTGGATTTCAAGGTGTCTGACGGAACGCTCGTCGTAAGCCATTCAAAGAATAGTAATTGGCGAAGAGTGGGGACGCTTAACTGCAAACTTTACATTACGGCTCCGCGTATCGACCGGATTGTATGCAGCGGCTCGTTTTCATTCAGGGCAGAAAGTCTGAAGACAAAAAATCTTACCGTTAGCAACAGCGGTGCTCTGCGACTCTACATCGACCATCTTAAAGTTGGCACGTGCAACATATCAAACAGTGGTGCCTTAAAAAACAACGGAACTATAGATGCCGGTACGTTCACATTGACTAACAGCGGTGCTTATACCAGTGATGCACGTATGAATATTTCAGGTGATATGAACGTAAACAACAGTGGAGCAGATAATATTAATAGTGATATCGTTGCGCGCAATGTGTATTGGAAATGTTATGGAGCCGACAACAGTACGATTAATTTTGATGCCGGACGTTTGTATCTTACGATAGACGGTTCGGGTAAACTCAACGGAAAGTTTAAAGGCGATGACATGTATGTAAAATGCGATGGTTCTGCTAAAATTGATTTTGATGTCAACTGCAGCAGTGTCACAGCCAGCGTTGAAGGAAACGGACACATAACGCTTTCGGGTACTGCCGACAAGACCGACATCGGCAGCAGCGGTATCTCAAAGATTGATACAAGCAGGCTGAACGATTTCTGATTATGCTTTGTATGTCATAACTTGTGATTTACGCAGATGCAATATGTAGGCAAAATATTTTTTTAAAGTTTGGTTCTTTATGTCACAAACATCAGCGTAATGCGTATTAATAATAGAAGAAACATTAAAAACCTGATTATTATGAAAATTAAGTTATATCTGTTTTCGGCACTACTTGCCGCACTGCCGCTCCTTTCAAGCGGATGTTCCAATAAAAATGTGTCGGTTGAGAACACTGATTTTGAGTCACTTAACGGTTATATTGATTCTGATAAGGGTATCATAAAAAGGACCTTGTCGCTGAAGAATTTCCATGGAATAGACGCAAACGGAGTCGTTGAAGTGTATTATACGCAAGGCTCTAAATATAAAGTGGAGTATGAAGGAAGAAGAGGCGACTTTAATAAACTGAAGTTCTACGTTAAAGACGGCACGCTTTTCGTAAAAGATACAAGTAAGAAGCGCATTTACAGTTATAATGATGAGAAATGCAAGTTGTATATCACGGCACCGAGTATAACAGAACTTACAAATTTAGGTTCGTTCGTATTTTATGCCGATAAGATGAATACCAGCCGCATGACAATCGACAATACCGGCTCTATGAGTATAAAGGTGAACAGTCTGAAGACCGGAGCATATAAGATGTCAAGTCGCGGAAGCATATCAGTAGCCGGAAGATATAATGTGGAAAGTTTTGATATGGATAACAGCGGGGCATGCAGCTGTGATGTAAGTCTGAATGTTTCGGGCGATGTTAACGTGGATAACAGCGGTGCGTCTAAATACAACGGAAGCATAGTGGCGCGTAATGTCAACTGGAATGGCCGCGGCGCGGACAATTGTATGGCTAACATTAAGGCCAATACAATTGAATTCATAGAATCCGGGGCAGGAAAAGTAAGTGGCAAATTTAAAGGAGACAGCATCTCTGTAAGCTGTTCGGGCGCATCAAAGATGGATATTGATGTCAACTGCAACCGTGTAACAGCCAATGCAAGTGGCAACGGAAACATAAAGCTTTCGGGTATGGCCGACCATGCAGACGTTGGAACCAGCGGCATTGCTAAGATAGACACGAGCCGCCTGAACGACTTCTGATAATATTGCGCAGGCATTGTCTGTGGTGCATTCCGGAGCCTGTATCAGTGTGATTCGGTTTCGGATGTCTGCTAATTTTTTATAAAAGTTTGTCTTTTTATGTCACAAACAGCAATTCCTTGCGTATAGACAATAGAAATAAGACAATAAAAATAGGATTATTATGAAATTTAAGTTATATTTGTTCTCGGCGTTATTTGCCTCAGTTCCGCTCTTTGCCAGCGGAAGTAATGATATAAATGTGCCTGCTGAACAGACCGGCACAGAGCTTCCGGGCAATGTTGCAGATTTTGATGACAGCTTCATAAAGAAGACTTTGCCGCTGAAAGATTTCAACAAAATAAGCGTTGAGAACGAAATAAAAATCTATTACACCAATGGCTCTAAGTATAGTGTAGAGTTTGAGGGAAGTGAGAGCGACTTTAATGCCTTAAGCTTTGATGTCTACGGCAAGACTCTTGTTATAGGCGTTTCAAGCGGTGAGGACGGCGGAAGATCCAGCATAGATGACTGTAGTCTGTATATCACTGCTCCGAGTATAACCGAGATTAGTAATATCGGCTCTTTAAACTTCTACGCCAAAGACATGAAGACCGACAGTCTGACGATTGCTAACAAAAGCACGATGAACCTAAATATAGACAATCTGAAGACAGGGCCGTTAAGAATAGTAAACAGCGGAAGTATGGAGGTTGGCGGACAGTTTAATGCCGGCAGCTTTAACTTCAAAAACAGAGCCGCATACAGCAGCGATGCCGATCTGAATGTTTCGGGCGATATTGTGGTGGATAACATTGCATCTGACGCAAGCAGCGGAAAAATTGTGGCGCGTAACGTTGTTTGGAATTGTCGTGGAACAGACGAATGTGACATAGATGTCAGTGCGGATAAATTTGTACTGAATATACTTGGTTCCGGACATATTAGTGGACAGTTTAAGGGCAATGCCGTCAATATCAAGTGTAACGGTTCGGCACAGGTAGATATGAATGTCGACCGCAGTAATCTCACCGCCAAAGTAAACGGCAGCGGAAACCTTGTCCTTTCGGGCACGGCCGACAAGACTGATATTGGCGGCAACGGCATTTCGAGGGTAGACACAAGCCGCCTGAACAATTTCGACTGATAGGGTGCTTTGGTTACCTGTTGTTCAGACAGATGCATTCTGTATAGCATACCGTTTATTTATGTCGGCAGAAAAAAAACGAAAAAGTTTGTTTTTCATGTCACAAATGTCATAGTCCTGCGTACTTATAGCAGAAGAAACATTAAAAAACTGATTATTATGAAATTTAAGTTATATTTGTTTTCGGTGTTATTTGCCGCAATTCCGCTCATCGCCTGCGGCTGTTCAAACAAGAATATGGCAGTAGAAAATACCGGTATTAAGCTGCATGACAACTTTAAAGATTCTGATTCCGGTATTATAAGAAAGACCTTGCCGCTGAAAGACTTCCATGGAATAAACGTGGCAAGTTATGCTAAGGTGTACTATACGCAAGGTTCAGAATATAAGGTTGTGTTTGAAGGTCGTGAGAGTGTGTGTAAGGGCTTGAGCTTTGACGTACATGGCGGGATACTTGTCGTAGGATTTTCGAAGGATACTTGTATTAACAGCTTTAACTCTTCATCATGTAATTTGTATATTACAGCTCCGAATATTGACCAGCTTCATACTTCTGGCTTTTTAACTTTTTATGCAAAAAGTTTGAAGACACACATCCTTGCTGTATGCAACAATGGAAATATGAATTTGTTTATTGATAAATTGAAGGCTGACTCATATTCAATTATTAATAATGGATTCATGACAAATAACGGCATATTTGAAGTAGGCAGATTTGAGATGCAGAATTTTGCGGCATACAGCAGCAAGTCTGATTTGAAAGCTTCAGAAGACATGAATTTAAGCAATGGCGGCTCGGTTTATATGAACGGCGGCATTGATGCGCGTAATATATATTGGAAATCTTCTAGTGCTGACTATTGCGAGATGGATATTAATGCCGAAAATGTTGATTTCAATATAGCCGGATCAGGAGTAATCAACGGAAAATTCAAGGGTGACGGCATTAGCATAAAATGCGACGGAGCAGCAAAAGTTAATATGGATGTCGACTGTAGCAGCGTCACTGCCGGTGTAAATGGCAGCGGAAGTATAACACTTTCGGGCACGGCCGACAAGACCGATATATATGGCAAAGGTGTTTCGAGGGTAGACACAAGCCGCCTGAACAATTTCGACTGATATATAGTTTGTCCTGCCGGCAATGCCGGAGGATGAGATGAGTTTACGAAAATAGCGTTTTTGATGACAGCAGAAGAGTTTGAAAAAGAGGCATTCGCCCTCAGACCTGAACTTAAAGCCTTGGCCTCTCGCTGGCTCGGCACACCCGATGATGCCGAAGACATGGTGCAAGATGCCATGCTGAAGCTCTGGGCCATGTGTGCCGACTTGCGCAGCCCTATAGCTCCGCTGGCACGCGTGCTGGTCAGAAATATATGCGTTGACCACATGCGCCGTCATCATTACACGCTGAGCATCGACACAACCGATGTGCCCGACCTGAGCCATGGAGCAGCCGATGCTGAATGTATAGACCGCATGATGGCTGTTGTCGACTCGCTGCCTACTGCACAGCAGATTGTGTTGCGCCTGCGCCATATAGACGGAATGTCGATGGCCGACATAGCGAAGCTTACCGGCGGAACAGAAGTCTCTGTGCGTAAGGTGCTGAGCAGGGCCCGAAAGGCTGTCAGAGAACAATATTTACATAAGATGTAACGACTTTATACATAAATACGGATATGAACGAACGTAAGATAAAAGACATAGAAAGGCTTATCGAAAAATTCTTCGACGGCGACACTACGCTGAAGGAGGAGGAACGGCTATACCGCTTCTTTGCCCGCCGCGATGTGCCTGAGCATCTTGCAGGCTATCGCGATATGTTTGCCGGATTCGATTCTATGATGGTCAAGCAGCCGCGCCGTGTAAGGTTGCGCCCCGTTATAATGCGTGTGGCGGCTGCTGCGGCAGTGGTGCTGATAGTGGTGTCGGCGGTGCTGGCTTATGCCGATTATCGTGAAGACCGCTATCTTGCAAGATTATACGGCGGCAGCTATGTCATAGAGAACGGTCACCGTATAGATGACTTGAGCGAGATAAAGGGCGACATAGAAGATGCTCTCGACAATGCTGATCGCATAGAGAAGCACATCAGTTCGTCGAGCGTTGCCGAGAGTGCCGAGCAGGACGTGCTCAACAGCATTGACGATCCTGCCGAGCGCAGTAGGATAAGTGAGATGTTAAACGAATAAAATGTTCCTACCATGATACGCAGATTAATTCTTATATTGTTTTTTACCATAGGCACGTTGATAGCCTCTATGGCTCAGAACAGCATCGACAGGCAGGTGGAGCGCTATTCGTCGATAGGGCAGAGCAGATTCACTTCGGCTGTTGAGCGCGACCCTCGCACGCGCAAGGTGCAGAAGGTTGTTAAGGTGCTTGAGCTTCATCAGAAAGGCATCACGGCGCTTATAGAGTCGTTCAAGGCTGAGGCTTCCAACGGCGACTTCACCGAAAAGCGCGACGGTAATGGATGCACGATGATTCTTACGACAAAGAACTCGCGCCAGAATCGTGTTTATATGCTTAAGTGCGATTCGCCTTACGGATACGACAAGAACAGCAATTATTACGCACACGCCAAGGTTACGATAATAATTAAGTATAAATAAAAAATTCGCCCGTGCGCTTAATCACGGGCGAACCACTCTCTCTTTGGCCGCCTTATGGCGGCAGGCATGTCGGTGATGACATGCTTATTATGCTTTTGTTACTGTTTGTTTAGTCTTATGTCTAATCTGAAAATTGATTTCAGTATAACCGGCTCCGGGAGATTATTTATGCCGTGAAGGCATATTATTGCCGTAACTTTTTATATTCTCGGAGCCGGTTCCGTGTTTATATCCCGGTGATTTTCAAAACGGAGTCTGCGCGTTTGCACCGTGATATTATTTTATCCTTTCGTTAATCAAAAACTGGTTAAACTGGTCGCGGTATCCGTTGAACACGTTGATGTCCACCTCGCCGGTTATTCCGCTCACCCTTCCGTCTGGGCACAGCTGCCAGAACACCAGTTTCACGTCGGGCTTGTATTCGCCGTAGCGTGCTATCCACACCATGTAGTTGTGCATGAGGTCGGGCGCTTCGGGCAGATACTTGTTTACAAACTGCTGGCTTACATACAGTATTGGCTTTACTCCCGTGTGCTGTCTTACTATGTTTAGCCATGTGCGTATGCGGCTGAACATGGCTGTCGGACCGCCCATCGCCTTAACCTGCGACGGCGTTGGCTCAACATCGAGCACCGGCGGAAAGTCGCCTTTGCTGAAGCGTGAGTGCTTCAGGAAATAGTATGCCTGCTTTGAAGCCTGAGTGGTGTGCGAGAAGAAGTGGTAGGCACCGCAGTGAATGCCGTGCTTGCGTGCCTGCTGATAGTCTGAAAGATAATGCGGATTGCGCACGCTTATGCCTTCGGTCGACTTGATATACACGAACGACACGGGATAGTTTACCGTTCCGCTCACCTTCTTGCGGCTTATCTTGCCCAGGTGGGTTATGCGCACCTTGTCCCAATGTATCGGATATTTCTTGCGTCCCTTGCCGTGTTGGTAGCGCGATATATCTATGCCGTATATGCGTTCGGATGTATAGGTAAGGCGTTCGCCGCGGAATTTTCCTGCTTTCCATTCGCCTGTGCGCACCTTTCCGGCAGCGCTCAGCGAGCATCCGAATCCGCTGTAGAGTCCGTCTTTCCAGTTGCCGTTGTAGAAACTGCCGTCGTTTCCGAAGTATATGCCGTGGCCTTCCTCCACCAGATTGCTGCTGAACTCGCCTATGTATACGCCCATTGAGTCGGTTCTTACGCCTCTTACGAGCGTGTCGGCCCTCCAAATGCTTGTTACAGTGCGTCCCAGCGAGTCGGTGGTCTGTCCCAGTCCGTCGCGTTTTCCGTCTTTCCATTGGCCGCTGTACACAATGCTGTCCTTCAGCATCAGCACTCCATAGCCGTTATATTTGCCGTTAGAAAGTTCTCCGCGGTAGCAGTAGTCGCCTTTTCTTACAATGCCCGTGCCCTCCGGTGTCTTTATCGAGCAGGCCGACATGAGCATCGTTATTGCGATTGCAGTGAGATAAATTATTTTCTTCATGGCAGCAAGTTTTTTAGGGCGAGGCCGAAGTGTCTCGTGCTTATTATGGTTCCTTTATAGCTTATGCCCATCATGCGGCCGTCTGATGTATACACGGCAGCCCCGTCGGGAGCCAAGAACGGCGGCACGTCGTGCCGTCCTCTGCCGTTAGCCTTGCCGCTGAACGTGGCAGCCTTTGCCCCGTCGGCGTCATACATGTTGAGCTGACAGCCCGGATATGATGCCACAATGATGTCTCTTGAAGTGCCGGTTGCAGGCGTGAGCCACTGGTGCAGGTATGTGGGCGATGCGTTGTCGGGCGTGCTTTCGTCAGAAGTCTGTATGATTCTGAATGGCTTTTTGCTTGCAGGAGTTATCGCATTGCAGGCTATTCTTACTACTTTGTCGGCCGTGTCTCTGTACACAAGCGTGTATTTGCTCACGAGTTTTATGCTTGTCTGTTTTGCCGTTTCAGCCTTTTGGATGTTTTTGAGAGCCTTTTTTGCCTGATCCATCTGTTTTTGCAGCCGTCCGGCCAGATAGGCCATCGTGTTGTATCCGTCGTCGCTTACGTTATGCACGCTCAGATAATATTTCAGTTCTTCTTCCTTTTTGTTTAGCGATTTTATTGAGCGTTCAAGTTTTTCGGCGGTGTTTTTTATCACAATTTCAATGTTCTTGTTTGCCTCTGCGATAGTCTTGTATGCCATGCTGTCGGGGGCGGTAGTCAGAATCCTTCCGCTGCACGACGGCACGAAGGCATATTTGCTCACCCAGCATCCGTTGATAAATTCTCTGCGGGTTATCGACGAGTCGGCCTGCGGCGTGATGTTCTCAGACATGCAGCTGTCTGTCAGCGAGTCGAAGCATGCCACGGGCTTGCCCTGTACGGTCAGTTCGTAGTATGACTTATATTCAATCAGCGCGCTTCCCTGCTGCATCTGCTCTGTAGAGCGCGGCAGAAAAGACACCACGTATATAATAAGTACAATCGCCACCAGCAGGGCTGGCAGCGATTGTAGAGTTATACGTAATACGCGTTTTCTGTTAGTCGATTTCCTCATCAGCTTCATAGCCTCCCATCTCGCGGATTGCGTTCTTCAGCATTGTGTACTGCTTGAACAGGTCGTTTACGGCCTCTTCGCCCTTTGTATAGTCGTGCATAGGGCTCTTGAGGTAGAAACTGAGGAAGCGCTGTATGCCGTAGCGTCCGGCTCTTGCAGCGAGGTCGCTGAGCAGACAGAGGTCGAGCAGCAGCGGAGCTGCGAGGATAGAGTCGCGGCAAAGGAAGTTTATCTTTATCTGCATCGGGTAGCCCATCCATCCGAAGATATCGATGTTGTCCCATCCCTCCTTGTTGTCGTTGCGTGGAGGATAGTAGTTGATGCGTACCTTGTGGTAGATGTTGCTGTAGAGGTCAGGCTGCTTGTCGGCTTTCAGTATAGTCTCGAGTGTAGACAACTTGCTCACTTCCTTAGTACGGAAGTTCTCAGGCTCGTCAAGAACCAGTCCGTCGCGGTTGCCGAGGATGTTTGTTGAGAACCATCCGTTCAGTCCGAGGCAGCGTGTGCCGATGATAGGAGCAAATCCGCTCTTAACCAGTGTCTGGCCAGTCTTGAAGTCTTTACCTGCTATAGGCATCTTGGTCTTTTCTGCCAGTTCCCACATTGCCGGTATGTCGACAGTTGTGTTAGGTGCTCCCATGATGAATGGTGCGCCCTCTGTAAGTGCTGCGTAAGCATAGCACATAGACGGTGCTATGTGTTCACGGTCGTCCTCTTTCATTGCTTTTTCAAGAGCGGCGAGTGAACCGTGTACAGGCTCATATTCAGGTACGTATATTTCAGTTGATGCAGCCCAGATAACAACGATTCGTGCGCATCCGTTCTTCTCTTTGAATGTGCGGATATCTTCACGCAGCTGTTCAACCATGTCCCAGCGTGTGGCAGCATCCTTAACGTTGTCTCCGTCGAGTCTCTTTGCATAGTTCTTGTCGAATGCAGCCTTCATCGGGACAATCTTCTCGAGCTCGTCGCGCACCGGATTGATGTCTTTCTCTTTTAACACTTCGGCATACATTGCTGCCTGATAAGCGTTTTGGGGATATACATCCCATGTACCGAACACAATGTCGTTGAGGTTTGCCAGCGGAACAATGTCTCCGTAAGCAAGATATTTCTTATTTTCGCCTCTGCCGACACGTATTTTGTCATACTGTGTCATTGAACCGACTGGTTTAGCCAGTCCTTTACGCGTCATAAGTACACCGGTCATGAATGTTGTAGCAACAGCTCCACAGCCGACTACCATAATACCCAGTTTACCTTCTGCAGGTTTTACGTTTGCCATTTTTGTTTTGTTTAAAGATTTTTGTTATTATGTTTTATAATTCAGTTTCAATTGTTTGCATTGTGCAAATGTAATAAAAACTTTTTATGATTTATTGGTTTTTATATATTTTTGTATACTTTTCGTTGATTTTGCTTTGTTAATCAGTAAAATTGGTACACATTTATTGGTTTTTCTTTTGTAAATTTGCAGTGTCGCGGAACGCTCTGCTTACGATGGAAAATATTAATAATGAGGAATTTGTCTTATATGACGTTCTCTTAATTTGCTTTGTCTGATGAATTTTAACTTTGTTTGCAGCGTCTTGCAGACATTGTCCGTATGCATTTATGATAATGGGACTTTTTATGCAGAATTATTGTGTCGGGATGACTGCTTGAATTGTAAATAAGTTTTAAATTCGGAAGACTGCTGTATAGCTTTTGCCAAAGATTCGTGCTTTGATTCGGTTTTGTCATGATATTTTATCTGTCGTGTCTGTCGTGCTGTGTGTTTTGTGTGGCGTTAGAGTGGATGTAAAATTTATTTTCACCTTATTATATATAATATGACTAAGTTTAATTTTGATGAGATAGTTCCCCGTCGTGGAACTGACTGCGTTAAGTGGGATGGAACAGATGTTGAAGGTGTGCTGCCTATGTGGGTGGCCGACATGGATTTCCGCACGGCTCCTGCCATTATCGATGCTCTCAGGAGCAGGGTAGAGCATGGCGTGTTCGGATATGAGCATGTACCTGAGTCTTATTACGATGCTGTTATCAGATGGTTTGAGCGCAGACACGGATGGACTTTCCGTCCTGAATGGATGATTTACACTTCAGGCGTGGTGCCTGCCGTGTCGGCTGTGATAAAGGCTGTAACTTCTCCGGGTGACAAGGTGCTGGTGCAGACGCCCGTGTATAATTGTTTCTTCTCTTCAATACGTAATAACGGATGCGTAATTGAGGATAATGCGCTGGTTTATTCCGATGGTGAGTACTCTATTGATTTTGATGATTTTGAACGCCGTGCCGCCGATCTTTCTGTAAAGGCATTCTTGCTTTGCAATCCTCACAATCCTGCCGGACGCGTGTGGACTCCCGATGAGCTTAGGCGTATGGGAGAGATATGTATGCGCCATGGGGTGTTTGTCATTGCCGACGAGATACATTGTGATATAGTCATGCCTGGTTATAAGTACACTCCGTTTGCATCACTTTCTGATGAGTTCCTCGCAAATTCGGCCACGTGTACAGCTCCAACCAAGACGTTTAACATTGCCGGGCTGCAGATTGCAAATATCATCGCGGCTGATGAGGCTACCCGCAAGAAAATAGACCGCGCCATTAATATCAACGAAGTGTGCGATGTAGGTACTTTCGGAGTTGTTGCGTTGCAGGCGGCATATAACGAAGGCGAAGACTGGCTGGATGAACTTTTGGTTTATCTCAAGTATAATTATGATTATCTTACACAATTCTTTGCCGCTAACATGCCCATGCTCAAGGTTGTGCGTCTTGAGGGCACTTATCTGGTTTGGGTGGATTGTTCGGCTCTCGGCCGCACATCTTCAGAGATTGTCAGCGAGCTGATGGATATTGAAAAGCTGTGGCTTAACGGCGGTGATATTTATGGCGAAACAACACGCCCGTTTGTCCGTATTAATATTGCCTGTCCTAAGGTTACTCTTGTTGACGGACTCAACAGACTGCTGCATTATGTAAAGCGCATCGTTTAATGGTGCGTTCTTTTTATTTATGTCTGTCGTGTTGTGCAAGTTATCATTTCATGTGGCGCCGGTCTTGGGTTAAAGATTGCTGTCTTTTTTGAATGAATATTTGCGTTTACATTCTAATATGTGCCCTTTTGTATTCTAAAAGGCCGTCTTTTATATTGTAAAAGGCATGCTTTTGTGGGATAAGAGGTGCCCTTTTATATAGCGTCAGATAAACCGAAAATAATTTTGTAGAAAACTCATCACTCGTCACATCGCTGCTTAAATATCTGTAATTCAGCGTGTTATGCCGTGATGAGTTGCATTTACGACTCATCACGCCCGGACTTCCGCATGCCTGCGTGATGAGTTAAGAATACAAAACGTCACACCGTAACCTGCTGTAAACCAGCGCGTTAAAAGGCTTTGTGACGAGTGATGAGTTTTCTATAAAAATTTTTTTTAGTTTATGCTGTCATATAGTTCTTCTTATATTCTTTTCCCGTTTTATCATTATTTCCATCGTTTCATATTCTAAAAGATACCCTTTTGTAATATGATATGTCTCCTTTTGTTCTATGATTTTTGCGATACGCCTTTGATATTTGATATTTTGAGCGATTTTGAACACCGGCGCAGCCTTTTTTCGTGTCATCGAAAGACACAAAAAATACGCCGCCGTGAAATAAAATATAATAAGGTGAAGGGTGTAATTTGTCCACTCAATATGTGAACGGATGTTAAAATGCGGCTAAAATTGAAACTTTTTTTCGAAAATATTTGGATAGTTGGCCAAAACCCCGTACTTTTGCATCCGCTTTTGAGAGCTAACGCTCCTGAGCACTGAAGAAAGAGATCTTTGAGATACTGAATATACAGAGACAAGAGTAGTACAAGAAACATCCTGTGGAGAGATCCGCAGGGAGGGTAAAATGACAAACCGTTCAATTTTCTTGCCGGCTTATATATAATATGTATAGCCGGAACAATACTACCGGATGGCGTTCTGAGCAACAGACTAACGGACAGAGCCTTCGGGCTTATGTCACATTATAAAGAAATTTTACAGTGGAGAGTTTGATCCTGGCTCAGGATGAACGCTAGCTACAGGCTTAACACATGCAAGTCGAGGGGCAGCATGGTCTTAGCTTGCTAAGGCCGATGGCGACCGGCGCACGGGTGAGTAACACGTATCCAACCTGCCGTCTACTCTTGGACAGCCTTCTGAAAGGAAGATTAATACAAGATGGCATCATGAGTCCACATGTTCACATGATTAAAGGTATTCCGGTAGACGATGGGGATGCGTTCCATTAGATAGTAGGCGGGGTAACGGCCCACCTAGTCTTCGATGGATAGGGGTTCTGAGAGGAAGGTCCCCCACATTGGAACTGAGACACGGTCCAAACTCCTACGGGAGGCAGCAGTGAGGAATATTGGTCAATGGGCGAGAGCCTGAACCAGCCAAGTAGCGTGAAGGATGACTGCCCTATGGGTTGTAAACTTCTTTTATAAAGGAATAAAGTCGGGTATGCATACCCGTTTGCATGTACTTTATGAATAAGGATCGGCTAACTCCGTGCCAGCAGCCGCGGTAATACGGAGGATCCGAGCGTTATCCGGATTTATTGGGTTTAAAGGGAGCGTAGATGGATGTTTAAGTCAGTTGTGAAAGTTTGCGGCTCAACCGTAAAATTGCAGTTGATACTGGATATCTTGAGTGCAGTTGAGGCAGGCGGAATTCGTGGTGTAGCGGTGAAATGCTTAGATATCACGAAGAACTCCGATTGCGAAGGCAGCTTGCTGGACTGTAACTGACGCTGATGCTCGAAAGTGTGGGTATCAAACAGGATTAGATACCCTGGTAGTCCACACAGTAAACGATGAATACTCGCTGTTTGCGATATACAGTAAGCGGCCAAGCGAAAGCGTTAAGTATTCCACCTGGGGAGTACGCCGGCAACGGTGAAACTCAAAGGAATTGACGGGGGCCCGCACAAGCGGAGGAACATGTGGTTTAA
>OKVE01000323.1_pt1 | contig 18688 bp, 15 predicted proteins | sample 1604781 | NCBI WGS metagenome assembly OKVE01 (sample SAMN01760918, study PRJEB22395) | human gut metagenome
GGACGGCGATGCCTTTGCAAAGTTCGCCAAGACCGGTGCCAACGCCAATGCCTTTACCAGCTTTGATAAGACGGCCTACTACTTTAGCTGTACCGAAAACTTTTCCAAGGCGCTGGAGGTGCTGCTGGACTTTGTAGCGACGCCCTATTTTACCGGGCCTTCCGTCCGCCGGGAAAGAGGGATCATTGCCGAGGAGCTGCGCATGTACCGCGACAGCCCCGAGTGGATGGTTACGGCGAACCTTTTGCAGGCCATGTACCATGTTCATCCCATCCGGGAGGATATTGCCGGGACGGAGGAATCCATCGCCCACATCGCGGCTCACTCCACCGGCCACAGCGAAGCCATCTTGACCCGGACTGACGTCCATGCTGCCCTCTTCACGGCGGCAGTGGACAGTGCCGCCGTCTACGTCAACTGCTCAACCCGCTTCACCGACGGCGGAGAGTTCGGCCTTGGCTGTGAGATGGGCATCTCCACCCAGAAGCTCCACGCCCGGGGACCCATGGGCCTCGGCGAGCTGTGCAGCTACAAGTACATCATCCACGGCAACGGTCAGACCCGGTAATTTTCGGGTTTTTCCGGGATGCATCACCCTTTCGGTAAAAATTTTCTCCACAGGCCGAGGCTGAATGCCTCAGCCTGTATTTTTGTTTCATCGAGATGGACCGTTTTTCTCTCAAGCACACTTTTGGTTGAAAAATTTTTGCAAATACATCCGAAAATAATTCCTTGTATCCAAATTTTCTCCATTCTCCACAAAGCCATAGTCATACTTTTGCCATTTTATCTTGCAAAAATCACAACAAACCTCTTGACATACGGGCCTTCTGCGGGTTAAATTTAAAATGAGGGTGTGATTCGACACAATCGCACTGGTTTAGTCTGTTTATCGAGAATTGTTCTCCGCAAGACTTCAATTTTTCAGACCGTTTTACTGCGGAGAACACTCTTCCGAGCATATCCGCCCACTCACAACACTATACTTGGAATGAAGGAGAGAGCGTTATGACGATTGCTATTCTTGCACATGATTCCCGCAAAGAGCTGGCGCTGCAGTTCTGCACAGCTTACAGCGGCATCCTATCCCGCAACACAGTCATTGCCACCGGCACCACCGGTCGGATGCTGGCGCAGGCCACCGGCCTGCCCGTACACTGCTACCTCTCCGGGAAGCTGGGCGGCATCCAGCAGATCTCGGCCCGGGTGGCCTGCGACGAAGTAGACCTCGTGCTCTTCTTCCGCGACCCGCTCAAGGCCGAGAACGGCAGCAGCGAGCAGAACCTGCTGCGGCTGTGCGATATGCACAGTGTGCCGATCTCTACCAACATCGCCACCGCCGAAGTGCTGCTGCGCGGCCTCGACCAGGGCGACCTTGACTACCGTGAGGGCATCCATCCCGACATCGTGGAGCCGCTGCCCGTCCATCGGGCCGTGTGCTGAGCCTGTTTTTAAGACTTTTCCGCCATTTGTGGTTTTGTGTATAGAGGGTTTTCGACAAAGAAAGACACCGCAGAAGCTTTCACACTTCTGCGGTGTCTTTTTATCTTATGCGCTCAGGTACCACTGAGGGATAACTTATTCCAGACCGCCCATCTGCTTGATCGCCTTGATGGCGTAGGTCAGGGTGCGGCCCATAGCCACGCCTGCCATCAGGCAGGGATAGTTGTTGGCGAAGAAGGAGCCGGACATATCGCCGGTGACATACAGGCCGGGCATCGGCTTGTTGTCATTGTCCAGAGCCTGACCCTTGTCGTTGATGGCAATGCCCTGCTCGGTACACAACAGGGAGGCACCCAGCCAGCAGCCGTAGAAGGGAGCGGTGCGGATGGCGCTCAGGCGGTAAGCCGGCTTGCCGAAGTCCTCGTCGTTCTGCTTGTCGTACAGCTCGTTGTAGCGGTCAACCGTAGCAAGGAAGGTGTCCTTGGCCTCACCGGTGAAGCCCAGCTTGTCGGCCAGCTCTTCGATGGTGTCGGCCTTGAAGAAGACGCCCTCCTTCTCTGCATTGTCCATCTGCTTCTGGATATACTCTGCGCCGGCATTGCGGGTCTGGGCAGAGCAGCCGATGGTGTGGAAGCGCTTTGCGTCCTCCAGAATGTTTGCGTCGCAGATCTGTGCGTAGACACGGCCCGGCTGATGAGCAGCAGCGTAAACAATATCGTTGTAGGGGCTGCTCTCGTTGGCGAAGCGCTCACCGTTGCGGTTGACCTTCAGGAAGGGCTGAGTGCCGGGGTTGTACTGACGGATGGGGCCGGGGAAGGCCTTGCCGCCGAAAGCGGAGTCGCTTGCCACATAACCGCCGTCCACGCCGGGAGCCACGATGCCGCGGTCGAACAGCATGGGAGCAGCTTCCTTGTCGAGGTTTGCACCGGCCCAGACAGCGGCACGGATGCCGTAGCCCTTATCGGCCGGAGAGTAGGAGCAGGCAGTGGTGACGGAGGTACCCAGCGGATCCAGCTGCTCCATCATGTAGGGGTTGCCGGGGAAGCCGCCGCAGGCCAGCAGAACGCCCTTGTTGGCGTTGTAGCGGATGAAGTGGTCATCCTCGGTGCTCTGGGCGATGATGCCGGTGATGCGGCCAGTGGAGTCTTTCTCCAGCTTTGCCAGAGAGGTCTTGAAGTCCACATCGTAGCCCAGCTCACGGATGTAGTCCAGCAGCAGCTCGTTACGGGGCTTGCCAGAGGCAGACTCGCTGGCCATGTAGTTGTGCTCCTGCACGGGGAAGAGGTAATCGGTGTTGTGCTCGGCGTTCTCGGCAGGCCATGCTGCCTCCGCGCCGGAAGTGAAATCGCAGGTCCAGCCGTACTTATCTTCCAGAATGCTGCGCATGAAATCGTGCATTGCAGCAGACTCATTGATCCAGGTCTTGACAACGCGCTGGTCGCACTTGCCGGAAGCGTAGCGGGAGATCTCGCTCAGCAGCTTGGCACGGTCAGCGGGCTTTTCCCCTGCTTCCTTTGCGGCAGCAGAATCGATAGCGCCGTACCAGTGACGGGTATCCTGCACGTTGCCGTTCTGCTCGATGATGCGGAAGTTCAGGCCGTTGGCGGCAGCATAGGCGGCAGCGAATATACCGCCGTTGCCTGCACCCACGATGAGGATGTCGGTGTCCACGGTCTCGGTGATGGCAGCCTCGTCGATGTCAGGCTCCTTGCCCAGCCAATCGTTTTCGTCACCGGTAGGCAGCTGGACGGAGGTCACAGTAGCCTCGCCCTTGGCCTGAGCGTAACAGCTCTTGGCAGCCTTCATGACAGCGTCGGAAGTGATGGTGGAACCGGAAACGCCGTCGATCTCAGCAGAGCCTGCAGCCATCAGCTGCTCACGCAGCTGGTCGGCAGCAGCAGCGCCGTAGGAAGCAGTCTCGCCGGAGGTATCGACTACAACGTCGGTCACAGCGCTGTCGGAGAAGGTCATGGTGACCTTGACGGTAGAAGAGATGCCCTCAGCAGTACCCTCATAGGTGCCGGGGATGTAGGTACCGGCTGCACCGGAAGCAGCAGGTGCAGCGGTGGAAGAGCTGGCAGCATTGCAGGCAGCCAGAGCACCGGCAGTCACACCAGACATGGCAGCTGCAGCAGCGATCTTCAGAAAACCTTTACGGGAGATCTTGTTCATTTTGCGTGGTTCCTTTCTTCGTGTCTTTTTCTTCTCTATTCTTTCTCATAGCTCCGTGCGGCGGCAGACCTTCTTACACTGCCGCCCACATCGTTCGATAATAATTTAACACAAATTCAAGGGTCTGTCTTTTAAGAATCCTTAAACCTCCTAGCCATTTCTTCGTTCAATTCTGGACATTCTCGTTAATTATTTGCTTAACAAGTTCAAAAAGAGCGCCGACCGCTTAAGTTTCCTTAAGAAGTCGGCGCTCTCATCAAAACGATTCTTAAACCTTGCCGCCGTCCGGCTGGAAGACATAGCCCTTGCCCCAGACATTTTTTAAGTAGACAGGCTTTGCCGGGTCGGGTTCTATCTTGCTGCGGAGGTTGTGGATATGTACCTGCACCGTCCGCACATCGCCGAGGCTTTCCTTGCCCCATATCTTCTGGTAGAGCTCGTTGGCTGTGAAGAAGGTGTTCGGGTAGCGGACGAAGAGGGTGAGGATGCGATATTCCATGTCGGCCAGATGGACGCTGCGGCCATCCTTCTCCACGCTGTGGCTGTTGGCATCCAGCGTGAAGGCCGCGCAGTGGTAGCCGTTGACGCTGGGCTCTGCGCCGTCCATCTGCACCCGGCGGATGTTGGCCATGATGCGGGCCAGCAGGATCTTGTTATTATAAGGCTTTGCCAGAAAGTCGTCGCCGCCCATTTCCAGCGCGCGGACGATGGTATCGGTATCGTCCAGACAGGATGTGAAGATGATAGGGCAGTGGTGCCAGCTGCGCAGACGCTGGCAGAGGTCCACGCCGTTGGTGTCCGGGAGAAGGATGTCCATCAGGATGACATCGAACTTTTCCCGCGCATGGCTCAAAGCGTCGCCGCCTGTCTCTGCACAGACCACCTCAAAATTCTGCTGACTTTTCAGAAAATAGCATGTGGTGTCGCGGATCACGGGGTCATCTTCCACCAACAATACGCGGATCATCCTGTCAGCCCTCCCCTTTTTTCGCACGATTTGATATACTATAGTATACCTTATTTTTTGCACATCTACAAGGGGAGGCATCGCCATGAAGCAAAAATGGCCCATTCTGATTTTCTCCGCCCTGCTTACGGCCTTTATCGTGCTGGCCGGTATCTGGGGCAACGCGCAGTTCGAGCATCTGCACAGCGGCAGTGTGCTCACAGCCCAGCACGCCGTCCAGGGTATCGCGCTGGACGGCTGGCGGCAGGAAGCCCCCGGCCAGTGGCACTTTACTTTCACGGTGGGGGAAGACATCCCGTCCCTCACCCTCTGCGTCACCAACACAGCGGTACCGCTGGCCCCTGAGAGCCTCACCAGCCTCGAGCACTCGGGGGAGCTGTATGCACTGGACGTCACGCCCGGCGAGACGGTGGAGCTGGTGTTCACCTGCGGCCGCAGCCCCCAGACATGGCTGATGACTTCCGCCTTCGCCTCCCGGGCATTCCGCTTCCGCACCATGACTCAGCTCATCGCTCTGACGGCCTTTGTGACCATGGGGATGGTGCTGCTGGCGCTCTACCACTATAAGCACCTGCCGGAGCTGGGGTACTTCCTGCTCTACCTCGTCATTATGAGCGTCTGGGCGCTGATGGTCTTCTTCTTCCCGGCCATCCGGAACAGTCTGCTCCAGCGTATCCTCCGCTCCTTCTTCTCCCTCACTGTGCTGGCCTCGGCACTGCTGGCGGCAGGGCTGCTGGGGGTAAAACTGCCCCGCTCCGGGCGGGGGCTCCTTGCGCTTGCCGCCGGATGCGTCGTCTTCTTTGCGCTGTCCATGAGCAGCTATCCCCCGCTGCGGGTCGGGATGCTGGTAGCGGGCATGTGCCTCTGCCTTTATTACTTAATGGCCGCCGTGAACGCAGACTATGAGGGTGCCGCTCTGATGCTCCTGCCCGGTGCTGTCACCACCGGCTTCCGGGTCTGGGCGCTGATGCCCGGGCTGGACAGCGTGCTTTTTGTGGAGTCTGTCCCCTTCTACCTGCTGCGCTGCGCCCGCCTCTACGACCTTCCCTTTGCCATCGGCTGCATGGTGTTCGTCTGCCGGAGGTTTGCTCTCCTCTTCGACCGCACCGAGCAGCTGGCTCGGGAGCTGGACGCCCGGGTGGCAGAGCGGACAAAAGAGCTGACCGCCGAGACCGAGGCCCGCAAGAGCATGATGCTCAACATTTTTCACGACCTTCGCAGCCCTCTCTTCGCCGTCAGCGGCGGGCTGGAAACACTGGAATCGGCCCCCGAGGCCCTTCCGGCCTTGCTTCCGGCTCTGCGTCAGCGCATTGAATTCCTGCGGCGGCTGACGGAAGACCTCTTCCTCGCGGCAAAGCTCGAGCAGAAGCAGATCCTGCTCAACGAAGACCGCGCCGCCCTCAACGAAGAAGCCGCCGCCGTCTGCGCCGCCTGCCGGAGCGAGGCCGACCAGAAGGGCGTCGAACTCCATGTCAGCGCCGACACGCCTCTGCCTGTCTGGGGCGACAGCGTGCGGTTGCAGCAAATTATCCAGAACCTTGTCACCAACGCCATCCACTATACTCCCGCCGGGGGCAGCATCCATGTGGACTGCCGCGCCGAGGGCGAAACGGCCTGTGTCAGCGTACAGGACACCGGCTGCGGCATCGCGCCGGAAGACCAGAGCGCTGTCTTTGACCGATACTTCCATACCACCGCCGACAAAAAGCACGACTCCACCGGCCTCGGCCTGACCATCGCGCAGGAGCTGGCCCACCTCCACCACGGCGAGATCACATTGCAAAGTGAAGTCGGCAAGGGCAGCATTTTCACGCTGCGGCTCCCCTTACTTACAGACTGAGAGAGCAAGGCCGCTGATAAGATCTATCTCTCGATAGAGAAAGAGGACATCACGCAAAAAATCGCATGATGTCCTCTTTCTTATCGCAATTTTCAAAAATAGTGCCGGTCAAAACTGCATCTTTGCGATATGCAGTTTGCGGCTGTTGCTTGTGCATTAAAAACGCAAACTGCTATATTTCAGCAGCTCCGTCAGCTTTGCCAGACGATGCACAGCCTCGTCCAGCACGTCGGTGCCGCGGGCAAAATGCATCCGGATGAGGTGGTTGACCGGCTCTTTGAAGAAGCTCGAACCGGGGACAGCCGCCACACCGATGTTCTTTATCATCCACTCACAGAATTCCAGGTCGGTCCAGCCCTTGAACTGGGGCAGGGCGAGGAAATCCGAAATGTCTATCATGACAAAATAAGTACCCTGCGGGACGTTGTGCTTGAGGCCGATGGCATCCAGCCCGGCAAGGAAGTGGTCGCGCTTCTCGGTGTAAAGAGCGCGCAGACCTTCATAGTAGCTTGCGGGCATGGTCAGACCGGCGACGGCGGCCTCCTGCAGGGGTGCGGCTGCACCGACAGTCAGGAAATCATGCACCTTGCGGGCGCCCTCGATGACGTAGGCCGGGCCGATGAGGTAGCCCAGACGCCAGCCGGTGATGGAGTAGGTCTTGGAGAGGGAGTTGCAGGTGATGGTGTGTTCGAACATACCGGGCAGGCTGGCCATGCAGATGTGCTCTGCCGGGGCGTAGACGATGTGCTCGTACACCTCATCCGTCACCACAAAAGCGTCGTACTTGATGGCAAGCTTGGCGATGGCTTCCAGCTCGTCGCGGCGGAAGACCTTGCCGCAGGGGTTGGAGGGGTTGCAGAGGATAAGCGCCTTGGCACCCTCGGCAAAGCCCTTCTCGATGAGGCTCAAATCGAACTCATACTCCGGCGGCACTAACGGGATGTAGATGGGTTCAGCCCCCGAGAGGATGGCGTCTGCGCCGTAGTTCTCGTAAAACGGCGAGAAGACCATCACCTTGTCGCCGGGGTTGCAGATGGTCATCATAGCGGCCATCATGGCCTCGGTGCCGCCGCAGGTGACGCAGATTTCCGTGTTGGGGTCCACCTCGTGGTGGAGCGCCGGGCTGGTCTTTTTCGCCAGCGCCTCCCGGAAGTTCTGCGCACCGAAGGTCACGGCGTACTGATGGGGGCCGTCGTGGGCGGCTTTGGCCAGCGCGTCGGTCAGCTCCTTCGGTGGGTCGAAATCAGGGAAGCCCTGCGACAGGTTGATGGAATCGTATTGGTTGTTGATGCGGGTCATCCGGCGGATGACAGAGTCGGTAAAGGTTCCGACGCGGTCGCTTAATTGTGGCATTTTTTGATCCTTTTCATCTTAGACTCCCTTCGAGAGGGGAGCTGGCACCGAAGGTAACTGAGAGGTTCAGTCCTTAAAATACGCATTCTGCACAGCCAGCAGGACGCCTGCGCGGCTGGCGGCGAAGTTCAGGCCGCCCTGCAGGTAACAGGTATACGGCTCACGCAGCGGACCGTCGCAGGAAAGCTCGATGGTGCTGCCCTGGGTAAAGCTGCCGCTGGCCATGATAACTTCGTCGGTGTAGCCCGGTTCCGGAGAAGGTTCCGGGGCGGCGTAGCTGTCCACGGGGCTGGCAGCCTGAATACCCTGACAGAAGCCGATGAGCGCCTCTGCCGTACCGGCATCAAAGCAGGTGACGATATCGTTGTGAGCCTCGCAGTAGCGTGGGATGGGCTTTTTGCCCAGCAGCTCCAGCATACACTGGGCGTAGATGGCGGTCTTAATGGCCTCGCACACCACACCGGGGGCGTAGTAGAAGCCCAGATACATATTCCGGGGGGTCTCCAGCGTGCAGCCCAACTCCTTGCCAAGGCCGGGGGCGTTCAGGCGGTAGGCGCAGAGCTCCACGAGGTCTTTCCGGCCTGCGATATAGCCGCCGGTGGGGGCGATGCCGCCGCCGGGGTTCTTGATGAGGCTGCCCACCACGAGGTCTGCACCTGCCTGGCAGGGTTCTTCCTTCTGGGTAAACTCGCCGTAGCAGTTGTCCACAAAGATGATGATGTCGGGGTTGGCGGCACGTGCGGTGTCGGCGACCTTGCGGATGGTGTCGAGGTCGAAGGCGTTGCGCTGCAGGTAGCCGCGGCTGCGCTGGATGTGGCAGACCTTCGCGCCCGGGGCTTTCTGGGCGATGAGCTCATAGTCCGGGGTAAAGTCGGCCTTCAGCGGGGCCTCGTCGTACTTGATGCCGTAATCCATCAGGGTTCCGGTGCCTTTGCCCTTGCCATCCAGACCGATGACGCCTTCCAGCGTGTCATACGGACGGCCCGTGGCAGCCAGCAGGGTATCGCCTGCCCGCAGCAAACCAAAGAGGGCCACGGCCAGCGTGTGGGTGCCGCTCTGGAACTGGCTGCGCACCAGTGCATCTTCGGCGCCCATCACCTCGGCAAAGATCTGCTCGAGCTTGGCGCGGCCGGTGTCCCACAGGCCGTAGCCGGTGGTACCCAGCATATCGGTGGAGGACATCTGGGTGTCCGCAAAGGCTTTCAGCATCTTGAGCTGGTTGTAGTCGCGGATGTCCTCCATCTGCTTGAAGTAGGGCTGGCAGAGCTCGAGGGCTTTTTCATCCAGCGCCAGAACTTCGGGTTTATAATCGAAAAAGTGATTTAACATTGACATTATAATGAATCCTTAATTGTTATTGTACTTCATATCGTGCATACTCCCCCATCTTCTCAAAGCCCAGCCGGGTATAGAAATGCACCCGCTCGGGGCTGCACAGGAAGACAGGCATCCAGCCTTCGGCGGCGAGGGCATTCGCCATCTCGACGATGAGCCGCCCGCCGACGCCTTTGCCCCGCAGAGCTTCCACGGTCTCGCCGCAGGCCATGTATGCTTGACCATTTGCCAGCGCGTAGGCTCCCACAGTACAGATGATGTTTCCTTCCCGTTCCAGCGTCCAGACCCGGGCAAGGCCCCGGCTGCGCTTGGAGCAGAGCTCAGAGTAAAAGTCGTCCCGTTTTGAGGGCCTGTCAGGGAAGAGTAGATCCGCTGCTTTTCCGGCGGCAGGTTCTGTGTTTTTGGCAAGACTCTGCCAGAGGGCAGCGTCTGCCTCAGGCAAGGGCAGCTGACGCCCCGGCGCAAGGCCGAAGACGCTGTGTGTCTTTGCCCGTTTCCAACCGGTGGGCGGCGGACACTCGGCTTCATCCAGCACCACGGCCTCACAGCCGCAGAAAGCCAGAAAGCCCGCCAGCTCCTCGGGGTTGGCGTGACCCGCCAGCCACGCGGTGCTGCCGCCGACATCCAGCGCCAGCGTCGGCCCGGCGAAAAAGCGGCCCGGCTGGCTCTTACCGAAGAGGGCGAACGCCAGCGGCATGGTCGCCCCGAGACAGAGCTTGCCCCGGCAGGCGTTCAAAAAGCGCTGCTTCTGGCGGGGCGTTTTGATTTGGGCGATCACTTCAGCGCGTTGACGATGCTCTTGAACTCGCGGCCACGCACTTCAAAGTTCGGGTAGAGGTCGAAAGAAGCACTGGCCGGCGAGAGAATGATGATGTCACCGGGCTTTGCGCTGGCGCGGGCCAGCTCCACGGCGTGCTGCATGTTGTCGGCGTGCTGGATGGGCAGAGTTGCTTCGTCAAAGCCTTCGCATTCGCGCACAGCCTTCTCGATACGGGGGCCGGTGGCACCCATCAGCACCAGGTTCTTGACGTGGGCAATGACTTCCGGTGCCAGCGGCTCATACGGGATGTGCTTGTCGTAGCCTCCCGCAATGAGGATGACCCTCTGGTTGAAGCTGCGCAGGCCCGCAATGGTGCGGGTGGGGCTGGTGCCGATGGAATCGTTGTAGTAGAGCACACCGTCCAGCGTGCGCACCGGCTCAATGCGGTGCTCCACGCCGGTAAAGGTGCTGCCCACCTGCTGGATGGCTTCCACAGGCACCTCGCCCCAGACGGCGGCGGCAGCGGCCAGCAGATTCTCGATGTTGTGCAGGCCCCGCAGCTTCACGTCCTTCTGGGCGAGGAAGGGAGTCACGACGCCGTTCTCTGCCATGCAGAGCATCCCGTCCTCCCGCAGGAACGCGCCGTTGTCCGTCTCGTGCAGGCGGGTGAACCAGACCTGCTTGCCCTTGCAGTCCTTCTGCATGGAGCGGCTGATCTCGTTCTCATAGCCGAGGACAGCGCGGCAGGGCTGCTTCTGGTAGAGCAGGATGTTGCGCTTGGCGTCGATGTACTCCTGCATATCCTTGTGGTGGTCGAGGTGGTTGGGGGTCACGTTGGTGACGACGGCGATGTTGGGGCTCTGGTGCATACTGATGAGCTGGAAGCTGGACAGCTCCACCACGGCCACGTCGTCGGGACTCACCTCGGGCAGCATGGGCAGCAGGGCTGCGCCGATGTTGCCGCCCAGATGCACCCTGCGGCCTGCGGCCTCGTAGAACTTGGAGATAAGGGTGGTGGTGGTGGTCTTTCCGTCAGAACCGGTCACGGCCACGATCTCGCAGGGGCAGAACTGGAAGAACAGCTCCACCTCGCTGGTGACCATGGTGCCGGCGGCCATGGCGTCCTGCAAAGGCTTCTCGAAATAGCCCACGAAGCCCGGGGTGCGCATGATGATGTCCTGCCCCTTGAAACCGTCGAGGTAATTCTCGCCGAGGCTCAGATCGATGCCCAGCTCTTTGATGGTGGCGGCGTAGTCGCCGAAATCTTCCACGCTCTTTTTCTGGTCGCAGAGGGTGACGTGCGCACCCAGCTCCACGAACTCCTTGATGAGCGTCTTATGGCTGACGCCCGCGCCGATAAAGGCAACCTTTTTGCCCTTGATGAGGTTTGCAAGCTCCTGCTGTTCCTTCTGCATAAAAAAGGACCTCCTCTATAAATGTATATTACCATAGCACCCCCGCCGCACACAGCCGCAGGAGAAAATGCATTGCCGTCCTCCATTATAGACCATTTGTTTCCGATTGGCAACGGAAAAACACAAACCGTGGCTCAAAATGTCCACTCAAATCAACAAAATGTCGATTGTCTTTTCTGCCTGTTTCTGTTACACTTATAGCGATTTCGATTTTTGGCGCAGCATCAACAGCATTGCGCCGGCTCAACACCAAAATTTTCCTGCGCCTGTCCGGGTGTAGTTTTCGTATTTCTTATCACTTTCTGAGACAAACAGGGCCGCATCGGCCCGAAAGGATGCATTTCTTGAAACAGCTTCGCTTTGTCGCGGCTTTACTGGCTGCGTTTTTTGTTCTGAGCCTGACCGCCTGCGGCTCCGGCTCCAACAGCTTTACCTGGTTCGTGGACTCCATCCCCGCGAACCTCGACCCGCAGGTGGCGTCCAGCGCCTCGGACATCATCGCCTGCGAGAACCTCTACAGCGGCCTCGTCCGCCGCACACCGGACGGCAGCCTCGCGCCGGAATTGTGTGAGCGGTGGGAGGTATCTGCCGACCGGCTCACCTATACATTCTATTTGAAGGACGGCCTGACCTATACCGCCTCGAAGGGAGATCCCTCCGACTACGCCATCACCGCTGAGGACTTCGTCTTCGCGTTCCAGCGGATGTTCCTCCCCGGCACCAACTCCCCCTACGCCGTGGAGTTCTCTGCCCTCGAGAACAGCGCCGCCGTTCTGGCCGGTCAGAAGCCCGCCAGCGCGCTGGGCGTCACTGCTGCGGAACCGCTGAAACTGGTGTTCCGACTCTCCTCGCCCGACGAGACGTTCCTCTCCAAGCTGACGCTGCCCGGCGCGATGCCCTGCGACGAAGCGTTTTTTGACAGCACCCGAGGCACCTACGGTCTGACCAGCGCCTCCACCCTTTCCAGCGGACACTTTTACCTTTATAACTGGACGTCCAGCGGCCTTTTCCTCCGCCGGGCGGCTTCGGGGAATCAAATCGACAGCCTGCGCCTCGTGGAGAACACCACGAGCTCCGGCCAGTCCGCCGAAGAGCTCATCAATAACGAAAAATGCACCGCCGCCCTCGACGACAGCGGTACCCCCACCTCGCTGCAGAGCGTGTCCTACTCCGACACCACATGGGCGCTGCTCTTCAACTGCGACTCCATCTTTGCTTCCACTGAGCTTCGGCAGGCACTGGGCAGTGTAGCCGCTTCGGCAGTGGAAGTCCCTGGCGGCGGGCTGTTCGCGGAGGCAAAGGGCCTCATCCCCGACGGCCTGACTGTGGACGGCATCGACTACCGGCAGACGGCGGGCGATGTCCGCCCGGCCTTCGGCGACCCCCGCGCACTTTACATCGCCGCCCGCGACGGCGGCGTCTCCCCCTCCGACTTTGGCCGCGTCTCCCTGCTGCTGCCTTCCGGCAGCGGCCTCAGTGACACCGCCGAGCTCATCAACAGCGCATGGCAGAAGGAATTTTCGCTCTTCTTCTCGGTGGAAGAGGTGGAGCCGGAAGAGTTCCAGAAGCGGCTCGAAAACGGCAGCTACACCATCGCCCTCGCCCCCGTGCAGGCCGAGGGCGGCAGTGTCTACACCGCGCTGGCCCAGTTCTCCCCCACCGGCGGCGGGCTGACCGGCTACAGCGACGCCCTTTACACCACCCAGCTCTCGGCCAGCGCCACAGCCACCGGCAGCACCCGCTGCTCTCTGCTGGCCGCCTGTGAGCGCCAGCTCCTCGAACAGGCTGTGGCCGTACCGCTCTTCACCCAGCAGAAGCGGCTGCTGGTGGCCAACGGCATCGAGGGCCTCGTCTTCGACCCCTTCGGCCCGGTGCTGGATGTGACGTATGCCACCAAATCAAAATAAAAAGCATAAAAACAGAGAGGATAGTTCAGGAATGACTATCCTCTCTGTTTTTATGCTTTTTTACGTTAATACGAAGGTCAGCTCTGCGGTGGCGGCGCACTTGCCGTCCACATAGGCGGACGCTTTGCCGATGCCCACCGGGCCGCGCTGCTCGACCAGCTCACAGTGAAGGGTGAGCACATCGCCGGGGGTGACCTGCTTGCGGAAGCGGGCGTTCTTGATGCCGCCGAAGAGGGCCAGCTTGCCTTTGTTCTCAGGCAGGCTCAGGGCCGCGACAGCGCCGGTCTGGGCCAGCGCTTCGAGAATCAGGACGCCGGGCATGACCGGCTGTCCCGGGAAGTGGCCGCAGAAGAATTCTTCGTTGCGGGTGACGCACTTGCGGCCAATGGCCCACTGACCCGGCTCGTAGTCCAGAATGCGGTCCACGAGGGCAAAGGGATACCGGTGGGGCAGGATGGCCGCGATGTCCTCGCTGGTCAGGCTGTTTGCGTTTTCACGCACGGTGCGGGGTTCTGCCATCGCTCAGCCCTCCCACTTCTTGAAGGCCAGGCAGGCGTTGTGTCCGCCAAAGCCCAGGCTGTTGCTCAGAGCGTACTCCATCTTCATCTCACGGCCCACATTCGGCACATAGTCCAAATCGCACTCCGGGTCGGGCTGCTCGTAGTGGATGGTGGGCGGCGCGAACTGGTCGCGGAGGGCCAGTGCGGTGAACACGGCCTCGATGCCGCCTGCGCCGCCCAGCAGATGACCGGTCATGCTCTTGGTGCTGACGACGGCGATGTCTTTGGCGTGGTCGCCGAAGACGGCGTGGATAGCGGCAGTCTCGCAGCTGTCGTTCATGTGGGTGCCGGTGCCGTGGGCGTTGATGTGGTCGATCTGCTCAGGGGCAATGCCGCCATCCTTGAGAGTCAGCTTCATGCAGCCGATGGCACCTGCGCCGCCGGGTGCAGGTGCCGTGAAGTGGTAGGCGTCGCAGTTGGCGCCGTAGCCCACGACTTCGGCATAGATGTGTGCGCCGCGGGCCTTGGCGTGCTCCAGCTCTTCCAGCACCAGCACACCGCTGCCCTCGCCCATCACAAAGCCGCCGCGCCGTGCGTCGAAGGGCAGGCTGGCTGCATCAGGGTCCGCAGCAGTGGAGAGAGCCTTCATACTGGTAAAGCCGCCGATGCCCAGCGGGCTGATGCAGCTCTCGGCACCACCGCAGACCATGACCGGCTCGTAGCCGTCGCGGATGCGGTGGAAAGCATCGCCCACAGCGTTGGTGCCGCCTGCGCAGGCCGTCACCGGGCAGGTACACATCCCCTTGAGGCCGAAGCGGATGGCGATCTGTGCTGCCGCCATGTTGGCGATAGCCATGGGGACGAAGTAGGGGCTGACCTTCTCCATGCCCTTTTCCTCGCCGCGGCTGTGCTGCTCCTCGATGGTGGGCAGACCGCCGATGCCGCTGGACACGATGACGCCGATGTTCTCGGCCTCGGCTTCGCAGTCGATGCCGCTGTCCTGGATAGCCTCAGCGGCAGCGCCCAGCGCCAGCAGGGTGAAGCGGGCCATCTTGCGGGCTTCCTTTTTGTCCACGACGGTCTCGGGGTCGAAGCCCTTGACCTCGCCTGCCAGCTTGCACTTGAACTCGCTGGCGTCGAACTGGGTGATGGGGCCGATGCCGCACTTGCCTGCGCGGGCTGCGGCCCAGCTGTCGGCGGTGTTATTTCCAAGAGGGTTCACGGTGCCAAGACCGGTGATGACGACTCTGCGTTTTTCCATAGAAAAAGCTCCTTTTTACATTGCCATGCCGCCGTCCACACAGAGCACCTGCCCGGTGAGATAGCTGCTTTGTTCTGCGGCAAAAAATGCCACTGCATTTGCCACATCCTCCGGCTTTCCTGCGCGGCCTGCGGGGATGCCCTTTGCCATTTCGGCACGGACGGCTTCCGGCAGGGCGGCGGTCATGTCCGTCTCGATGAAGCCGGGAGCCACCGCGTTGACGGTGACGTTCCGGCTGGCCAGCTCCTTGGCGAGGCTCTTGGTCAGGCCGATGAGGCCCGCCTTGCTGGCGGAATAGTTGGTCTGGCCTGCGTTGCCCCGCAGACCCACCACGCTGCTCAGGTTGACGATGCGGCCATAGCGCTGGCGCACCATCCGGCGTGCGGCCTCCTTGCAGCAGAGGAACGCACCCTTGAGGTTTGCGTTCAGCACGGCGTCAAAATCGGCCTCAGACATGCGCAGGAGCAGGCCGTCACGGGTGATGCCCGCGTTGTTCACCAGCACATCCACCCGGCCAAAGGCGTTGACCGCCGCGTCAAACAGCGTTTTGCAGCCCTCAGCGGTGGAAACATCGGCCTGTACGGCCACGGCGTCCACGCCCTCGGCGCGGCAGAGCGCTGCCGTCTGCTCCGCAGGCTCTGCGCCGTGGCAGTAGTTGACCACCACATTGCAGCCCTGCTTTGCCAGCGCAACACAGACAGCCCGGCCGATGCCCCGGCTTCCGCCGGTGACGACGGCGGCACGGGTCAGCTTTTCTTCGCTCATGCCTGTGCCTCCTTCCAGCTGGTGAGGAAAGCTTCCAGCTCTTCTGCCGTCTCGACAGCGGTGCAGTGGACGTCTACGCCCAGCGTCTTTTTCACGAAGCCGCTCAGGGCCTTGCCCGGGCCGACTTCGAGAATGTCGGTGACGCCCAGCTCGCCCAGACGGCGGAGGGTATCTTCCATGTAGACGCTGCTCTGCACCTGCTTTTCCAGCAGAGCGGGGATGCTGTCGCTGTCTGCCTTTTCGTGGCCGAGGCAGTTGAAGAGGACAGGCGTCTCCATCTCGCCGAAATGCTCAGACGCAAAGCGCTTTGCCAGCGCGTCACCGGCGGGGTGCATCAGCTTGGTGTGGAAGGGACCGCTGACCTTCAGCGGGATGCAGCGGCGTGCGCCTGCGGCTTTTGCCAGCTCAGCGGCCTTTTCCACGGCGGCTTTTTCGCCGCCGATGACCAGCTGGCCCGGGCAGTTGTAATTGCAGATCTGGACACAGCCCAGAGCGGATGCCTCTTCGCAGCACTTTGCCAGTGCGTCGCGGTCAAGGTTCATCACAGCGGTCATGCCGCACTCGATGCCCTTGGCGGCGTCGGCCATGGCCTTGCCGCGGAAGGCAGCCAGCTCCACAGCCTGCTTGGCCGTGAAGACACCGGCGGCTTCCAGTGCGGAGTATTCGCCCAGCGACAGGCCGGCCAGATAGTCGGCCTTGACGCCGTTTTCCTTCAGGACAGCCGTGACACCGGCGGCGAAGGCCACCATGCAGGGCTGGGTGTACTGAGTCAGATTCAAAACGCCTTCCGGGTCGTCGAAGCAGACGCTCTCCAAATCAAAGTCAAGGTCTGCGGCGTTGAACGCCTCCCGGAACGCGGGGTATCTCTCGTAAAGGTCTTTGCCCATGCCGGGGTGCTGAGAGCCCTGACCGGCATACAGAATGGCAAGCTTCATTGGTGTTTCCTCCAATCATCCATCAGTTCATCCATCAGCTCCCGGACACTGCGCATCCGGTCGAGACGGCCCACGTTGGCCCCGCAGAAGAAGAGTCCCTCTTCCACATTGCCCTTCACGGCCTCGATGAGGGCGTGGGTGATGCAGTAAGGCACCTTGGCCGGCTCACAGGCTTTGAGACAGCGGGCGCAGTGCTTCGGCGGGAAGCGCAGGCCCTGTTCAAGCTTCTGCACCAGCGGAGTGGCCAGCGCACGGCCCGGCATTCCCACAGGGCTGTGGATGATGCGCACATCTTCGGGATTGGCCGCCAGCAGGACATCTTTATAGGTCTGGCTGGCGTCGCACTCGTAGGTGGGGATGAAGCGGGTGGCGAGCTGTGCGCCCGCAGCACCCATCTTAGTATAGTGGGCGATGTCCTCGCCCGTGTAGACACCTCCGGCCACGAAGACCGGGATGTCGTGGCCGAACTGAGCCTCGAAAGGCTTCACCTCGGCCAGCACTTCGGGCAGGATCTCGTCGAGAGTCTGGCATTTTCCAGCCAGAAGCTCTTCTTCCGAAAAGCCCAGATGCCCACCAGCCTTGCAGCCCTCGATGACCACGAAGTCGGCGGTGCGGTTGAAGGCTTTTGCCCACCGGCGGAGGATGAGCTTTGCAGCACGTCCGCTGGACACGATGGGTGCCAGCGCAACGTCAGCTCTTTCCACCAGGCCGGGCAGCTCCAGCGGGAGGCCCGCACCCGATACGATGGCATCCACACCTGCCTCCACAGCAGTGCGGACGGCGTCGGCGTAGTTCTGGGTGGCGACCATCGCGTTGATGGCCACCAGTCCCGCGCCGTTGGCGATCTCTTTCGCTTTGGCGATTTCTTTTTTCAGCGCACGGAGATTTGCTGCGTAAGGGTCGCGGGCAAAATCGGGTTCGCGGTAGCCCGTGTCGGCGGTGGAGATGCACCCCATGCCGCCGCAGGCCGCGACCGCACCGGCCAGCCCGCCGAGGGAGACGCCCACGCCCATGCCGCCCTGCAGGATGGGCACGGGCAGGGCCTTTCCGGCAAGGGTCAGCATAGCTCGTTCAGCGCGGCGATGCGCTGCCTCCCGCTTTCCCACAGGTCGTTCAGGATGTCGGCCACGGGGCGCACCTCGTGGAGCATCCCGGCCACCTGACCGGCCATCAGGCTGCCGGTGGTGGTGTCGCCCTCAAACACGGCCCGGCGCAGGCTGCCGAGGGTGTATTTTTCCAGTTCCATCTTGTCGGCCCCGGCCTTTTCCTGCCGGACGTACTCGCGGCTCATGCGGTTTTTCAGCACACGCACCGGTGCGCCGACGCTGCGGCCGGTGACGATGGTGTCACTGTCCTTGGCCTTGAGCAGGGCGGCTCTGTAGTTTTCATGGATGGGGCACTCCTCGCTCACCAGCAGGCAGGTGCCCACCTGCACGCCGCAGGCGCCCAGGGCCAGCGCAGCCGCCAGCTGACGGCCATCGGCAATGCCGCCTGCGGCGATGACCGGCACGCTGACCGCGTCCACCACCTGCGGCACCAGCGCCATGGTGGTCATTTCCCCCACATGGCCGCCGCTCTCTGTCCCCTCAGCAATGACAGCGTCAATGCCAAGCGGTTCCAGGTGTTTGGCTAAGATTGCGGCAGCTACCACCGGGATAACCGTGATGCCGGCTGCTTTCCACATTGCCATGTACTTTCCCGGATTTCCTGCCCCGGTGGTGACGATCTTTACGCCTTCTTCCACCACGATTTTGGCAAATTCATCTGCCTGCGGGTGCATCAGCATGATGTTCACGCCAAAGGGCTTGTCTGTGAGCTGCTTGCACCGGCGGATATTTTCGCGCAGAGTGTCGGCATTCATGCCGCCCGCACCGATGATGCCCAGTGCACCTGCATTGGAGCAGGCGGCGGCAAACTCACCGGTGGCAATGTTTGCCATGCCGCCCTGGATGATGGGGTATTTCGTTCCTAAGATCTCGTTCAGTAATTTCATATGATGTTTCCAGAGATCGGAAGAGCGTCGTGTAGGGAAAGA
>OKVE01000326.1_pt1 | contig 18540 bp, 8 predicted proteins | sample 1604781 | NCBI WGS metagenome assembly OKVE01 (sample SAMN01760918, study PRJEB22395) | human gut metagenome
AAATTATGTCAGCTGCTCTCCATTCCGTGTACCAATTGCACGTTTGGCTGCCGCGCAAGCTGCGGTAGAAGATACGCTCTAAGTAGCTAAATAACAGTATATTAGGCGGTAAGCTCTTATACGATAGGGGTTTACCGCCTATTTGTTTCTACACGGTTTTACATGGTTTTCGTGCAGAATATGCAGAAAAGTTTACCAAATATTTACCTGAAATCAGGTGGCGGTTTACCTACGGTTTACCAAGTCTAATAAACGTCATTACAGGAAGTTACAGATAAAAACGAACTTACAGTATAACAACATCATAAAACTATTGGAACATGGCTACATTTAAGGCTTGTGTGAAAGCAAAGAGGAAAGACGGCTTTTATCCCGTCTACATCAGGGTGATACACCACAAAAAGGTGGCTTATATCCCCACTGACAAAATGGTAAACGACAAAGGACTTAGCAAGTCGGGCGAGATTGAAGACCCGTATGTGATGCAGTTTTGCACGAACCGTATAGTGGAATACATGGAAATCCTTAATAGGGTTGATACCGAACACTGGACTGTAAAAGACATCACAGACTACCTTAAAAGCGGGTATAACGACATCTGTTTCTCGGACTATGCTCGTAAGCACATTGACAGGATGATAGACAAGGGAGAGCAGCGCAACGCGAGGAACTACGAGCTGGCATTGCACCACATGGAGCGGTTCGCCGGTACCACGAAAGTGATGTTCTCGCACCTGACATCGAACTTCGTGAACAGGTGGATAGAGAGCATGGAACAGACGCACCGGGCAAAGGAGATGTACCCTATCTGCATGAGGCAGGTGTTCAAGGCGGCACAGGTGGAGATGAACGACTACGACAACGGAATTATCAGGATAAAGACCAATCCGTGGGTGAAGGTGAAGATACCCAAGGCCGACCGCACGGAGAAGTTGGCCATCACGCCGGAGGCTTGCAGGGCGTTCTTCTCGTTCCCCTTGCCGGATAGCAAGATGAAATACCCACTCATGGAGCTTGGGCGCGACGTGGCAATGATGGTGCTATGCCTTGCCGGTATCAACACGGTGGACTTGTTCAACTTGCGAAAGGAGGACTACCACGGCGGCATCATACACTACCAACGCGCCAAGACAAAGAAGTTCAGGGCGGACGGTGCGTACATGGAGATGCGCGTGCCGCCTATCCTGTTGCCGCTGTTCGAGAAGTACGCCAACAAGGACGCAGCCGATGACCACCTGTTTGTGTTCAGCCAAAGGCACACGACGAATGACAGTTTCTGCGCCAACGTTAACGGCGGTATCAGGCAGATATGCCGGGCTATGGGCATGACAAAGGACGAGGACTATTCGGCGTACACGTTCAGGCACACGTGGGGAACGGTGGCGCAGAACGACTGCGGAGCTTCCATCAGCGAGGTGGCGTTTGCCATGAACCACAGTAGCGGTCACAAGGTGACGCGCGGCTACATAAAGCTGGACTTCACTCCGGCATGGCTGCTGAACGAGAAGGTGGTTGACTTCATCTTCTTCACCGACAAGCCGTCTGTGCGCGAGCGTCAGGAGGAAGAGCCGCATTTCCGCTTGTCGTTCCGCTATCAGGTTCACGCTGAGGCTTACTTTCAGGGAAAGAAGCTGGCGGAGCTTACCGACACCGGCTACAACAATGTAGACGAGGTTATCGCCAAACTGGCGTCGCAACTTCCTGACGACATACCGCCACGCTCAATGGTGATGTTCAAGGTCGAGAACATGGACAAGGGACAGACCGTAGTGTACCAGAGAATGAAAGGTAAAGGGTTTTAGTTAGCGATGTTATTTCAAATCGACGTGAAGAAAGCCATGTGCTGTTTTCGTCAACGCCAAGACTTCGGCAAAGGTGAGGTTGTCACCCACAACGAGAGTAAGCGGCGTTTCTGATGACGCGGCGAGCTGTGCGAACATGGACAGTTCGGAAAAACGGAAGTCGTCGGACTTCAACGTGAGGCCGCCGATGCCGGAGCGTAAAAGTGTCATGATGTTCTCAACTGATTTTTTCATGCGAAATTCTTTTTGCCTACAAAAATAATCCGACCGGCGGCGAACCGAAGTTTATCTTTTTACGACCTGCAAGGAAACTTTCTTTGCAGGTTTTCTTTTTTCCGTCGTGTTTGTACGTATGTGCCTAAGCGCGTATGCGCGCGCACGATACACACGCACACGCGCGTGCGCTCTACGACGTAGATGGAGAATGAAATATATATACTTATATATTTCTTCTCTTTTCTTTGTGGTATAAATTCCGAAGAAAAGCCTATTTCTTCCGAAGAAATCCGCATTCCTTCCGAAGAAATAGCAATAACTTCGGAAGAAATGCCTTTTTCTTCGGAAGAAATACGAATGATTTTTTGCCCGTTTTCAGGCCAAAAACACCCCATTTTTACCCTGTTTTTTAGTTTCTTCGGAAGAAAAGCCTATTTCTTCGGAAGAAATAAGTATAACTTCGGAAGAAATGCCATTTTATTCGGAAGAAATAGGCATAAATGGGGAAGAAATAGGCATAAATGGGGAAGAAATAGCGTTTTCTTGCCCATGAAAAAGGCGATGCCTGAACAAACAGACACCGCCGCTGATTATGAGTACAAAATGAAAAAGAAATCCGTTTATGCTACCCTACAATCGTAATGTTCTTTCCTCCCTCCTGTGCGAGCAATTTAAGTTCGTTGTCGGTAAAGATTCCGTTCCGGCATTCGACTGTCAGCATCACATCCTTACGTGCCGCTTCTCTTGCTAAAATGCGAAGTTGGTTTAGTGAAAGGTTCTTTGCGCTTACCCACGCATTTGCTCCCTGCTGAAGAATTGTCATCACACTGTTGTATTCCATTGTTATGTGTATTAAGTGAATAATTATTATCTAAAAGTAGACGGAAGTAGATTATTCGTTCTCGTCTGACAGCTGGCGCAGCTTGTCCTCGATGGTGATGCGTGTCGTGATGGTTGCGTCCATGTCAACTGACTTGAGTTCGGGCATGTGGTATTTGAGCAGACGGATTTCTGCGTTCACCCTGTCGGCAGGGTCAAGCAGCCTCAAGTCGCGCTCGAAGTCGCTCACTCCCCCGTCGTTCCTGGGATTGGGCGAGAAATAGTCCATAGAATGTGCCTTTATGATTTCGCGGCCCGGCTTTGGTTTGTTTGGCACGCCCTTTACTCTTCCTCCTGTTTTCTTTCCTTTCATATTACGTGCGTAAAAAGTTAAACTTCAAGTGCAAAGATAACGGTTTAACTTCGCCACAAAATGATAAGTTTTTACAGATATGGGACTAATAGGCAGTGCAATAGGATCCGTCGGCAGTATCTTCGGCGGCATATCCGCATCAAAGGCGATGAAGAAAGCGAAACAGAACGTACAGCAACAGATACAGAAAAACCAAGACTGGTATGACCGCCGTTACAACGAGGATGCGACACAGCGGGCTGACGCGCAGCGCATACTGACCATGACCGAGGAGAGTATCAAGAACCGCAACCGTCAGGCGGCGGGCACACAAGCCGTGATGGGCGGCACGGAGGAAAGCACGGCAGCAGCCAAAGCGGCGAACAACCAAGCGTTGGCGGACGCTACGGCGCAGATTGCCGTGAACGGAGAGCAAAGGAAAGACCAAATCGAACAACAGTACCTGCAAAGGGACGCAGACCTACAAAACCAGTTGCAGCAGCTCGAAATCGGAAAGGCTAACGCCATATCGGGAGCCGTGCAGGGAGTGACGCAGGCAGCGTCGAGTATACCATTCTAACACTCTTATGCCTATGTCGACAACATTGAACAACATATTTGGTGTAAGCGGAAAGCCCGCAGCACCCTATACGCCGCCGGGCATTGACAGTTCTTTGCCCGGAGCGGCTGGCGCACAACCCCGGCAAAGCACAACAGGCACACCACCGGCCCAGCCCGAACCGCCCACACCGAAGGAGGCAAGCGCAGCATTGCAACAGGCAACGCCGCAGGTAACGGACGTTGAAAAAACACCGATTGAGGTAAAGCCGCAACGGGTAAGCTACGAGGAGATGTTCAGGCTACTCAACCCGTATAAGCCACCCACGCAGGAAGAATTGGAGAAAGAACGCAAGAAACAGCGCAGGGAGCAGATATTCGCCGCCATAGGAGACGGCATATCGGCACTCTCCAACCTTTTCTTTACCACGCAGTATGCGCCGAATATGTACAGACCGGTTGAAACGCAGTCGGAGAAAACAAAGAAGCGCTGGGACAAGCTGACCGCAGAACGTAACGCCAACATGACGGCGTACATCAACGGACTGATGCGTGCCCGGCAAGCCGATGACACATACAACGACAACGAACGTGCATGGCAACGGCAACTCGGCCTTGACAAAATCAAGCAGGAACGCGACAAGGCGGCGGACGCACGCGCCGAGGCTAAGGAAAAGCGCGATGCGGAAATGCACGACCTGAACAAACAGCTTCGGAACAATCAGATTACACAGGCTGAATACGAAGCGAAGAAAGCAGAAGTGGAAGCGAGGTATGCCCCACAGCTCGAACAGAGCAAGATTGACCGCAACAATGCAGCCGCAGGAGCTTCGAACGCATCGGCAAGTGCGTCAAGGGCACGCGCAAGATACTATGACCGTGGCGGTTCAGGCGGAAGCAAGAGCGAGGATATGCAGGAAGCCTACGACTACTGGATGAGTCTTACCGATGAGCAGAAGAAACAGTACAGGGATTGGGACAACAGGTATCGGAAAGTTAAGACGGGTACGGATGACGACGATAACCCGATATACACGAACCAATATATGGATGACGATGACAATTTCATACAAATGGTATGGAAGCAACGCCAAGGCTGGCTGAACAGCCAAGGCGACTTCAATAAAGACGATTACAGACGCGGAGGCAGTAAAAAAGGCGGTAACAGCGCACCTCCATTAAACTAACAGCTTATGCCAAACAAGATTACATACACCATTACCACCTCGGACGGCAAGACACATCAGGTCAGCGAGGACAACATCAAGAAATACGGTATGCAGTCGTATGCGAACGCCTACAAGGGCGCGACCATCCGTATGCGTGACAAGGACGGGGCGGACTACGACATACCGCTGGGCAAGTATTCCGTTGCTCAAAGTCAAGGATTGCATCCTTTCCGCTTTGAACATCTGCCTGCAAAGCCAAAGAACAGCAACGCAGGAAGCCATGCACAGCAGGTAACCGACGAGTACGACGCATCGGCAAGACAGAGCAGCGACACGACAAAACCGGCAAAGACCACGCAGGGAGGAAAGCCGTGGAAGCCGACCATGCAGGAAACACTGCGCATGAACGCGAACTTGTACAATATAGGCAGGTCAGCACAGCAGACAATGGACGACTTCAATGAACGCATAGACAACCTGCAAGAGTATGGCAGAAGCTTTGCCGGTGGACACACCGCATCGGGAGGCTTGCGCTTTAATCCTCAAAGCAAGAAAATGGAGCGCACCTACCTCACCCCTACCGGCGAGCGCACATTCAACAAGGCAGCCGCCGATGCGGTCAGCCGGGAATACCGCGACGCTGTGGACATGACCGTCGGCGGACAGATACGCAGGGCGCAGAACCGATTGCAGGAGCTGAAAGACAAGGCGGCTGCAAGGTTGCAGGAGCTTCACGATAAATGGAAGCAGGACTACGAGAACAACGATGCGCCGCTTGCCGCCGTGCTTGCGGCTGACACCTACGTGCCGTCCATACAGAGCGACCAGACATACAGGGCACTGCAAGCCGCCATACGACAGACAGAGGAGCAAATAAAAACCCTCGGTGAGCAGCAAGACCGCGACAACGGTGTAGATGTGGGCTTTTGGCGTGGTTTCGGGCGCGTGGCAGGAGACATCCGCACGTGGGACTTCGGCATTGGCGACATGATGGACGCCATGACCATGATGAATGCAGCCGACCCGAAACGTCCGCAGACGGAACAGGAAAAAGCCGCCAATCAGGAAATGATGCGTGCGATACACGAGAACCAGCAGACGGAGGCCATGTATGGAGGAAACGCCAGCTTTTGGAACAGAGCAGGCATGATGACCGGCTACATGCCCTCGTTCATGCTCGACTTCGCCATGACCGGCGGAGGTTTTGACGCTATCAACGTGGCTACAAAGACCGCAGGGAAAGCAGCCACCAAAGCGTTGGGCAAGGAAGCGGTGGAGCAAATGGCCCGGCAAGGCTTCAAGACCTACGTCAAGAACAACGGACTGCGAGGACTTGGGCAGGAAGCAGCCAACTGGACAATAAAGGCACTCGGCACGACGGCTGACGAGCTGTTGATACGTGCCCCGCTGATGACTAATACTGTACAGGGCATGGATACCGCCGCCGACATCATAGACCGCAAGCTCGGTGATGTGACGATTGACGAGAACGGTAACTACAATTTCACGAACGACAAGACTTGGGGAAGTGCCATTTGGCAAGGTGAAGCCAACTCCATAGTAGAGAACTACTCCGAGATGTTCGGTGCGCATCTGCCCGAAGTGGCCTCGGTGAAGAATTTGGGCAGGCTTGCAAATGTCATAGGCGCAAAGCGTCTTGGCGGAGTGTTGGCTAAGGCCGATGCAGGAGCTTTGGGCGGAATAACCGACGGTACACGCAGGATATTCCAACAGATGGGTGTGAGCGACTATTTGGGTGAGGTTTCCGAGGAATACTACGGCCAGTTGTGGCGCACCATGCTCAACCTTGACGATGCATACCGGCAGAACCCTGACGGCACACGCACCAACCTGTTTGCCACCGGGCAGTTCCACGGCGACATTTGGGGCGGAATGGCGTTGTCAATGGGACTGATGGGTGCAGGAAAGACAACCATGAGTGCAGCGAATTACCTATCCATGAAGCATGATGTGAATAAGGCGGACGCAAGGGCGAGCGAATTACTCACTCCTGAAGTATGGGAGCCTCTGCGCAGCACCATTGACATGGCCACGAATGACAATGTGGGCGATGTGGCGGAAGTGATTGTGAACGACCGGGACATGACGGACGAGGAAAAAGCCGCCGTAATGAACTACATGGAGCGTTCACTGTACCTGCGCGGAGTAAACCTTGCCGAGCTTGTGAAATCACGCGGAGGCGAGCAGGACGAAAATGCACAGCGTGCCAACGACAGCTACATGGACGGCTACAACGCGCAAAGCGACGTGGAGATGCAGGACGCAAGAAGTATGTACGAGCTGCAACGTCAGAAAGCGGAACAGGCATTAACGCCCGAAGAGCTTGACGGCATAGACAACGACCCGATAGGTGCACTGCGCAACCTTGGTGACGATGAAGCCATAAATCAAACTGTCATAGACTACATCAACGCCAAGCAGGTGTATGACGGAATGTTGCAGCGTGTGCGCGATGACATAGACGGACGTATCGACCAAAGTAACACGATGATAGACAGCCGCACCAACCGTAAGACAGGCATGATACAGGGTGCGACGCTGAAAGTGCAGGACGACGAGGGCAACGACCGCCGCGTGTACGTGCTGGACGGAAACCTTGCTACCTACGAGGATGGCACAGGCATAGACAAAGAGAAGTCTGACGGCAGCATTATCATCCGTGATGCGGAGACCGGTGCCGTAGAAATGGTGTCGCCCGATGCCATATTCAGCGTTGAGCAGCCTGTTGACCCTGAAACGGAGAAGCAAACGGCAGCGGAAGCCATACGGCAGCAGTTCGCGCAGGAAGCAGCCAACAGGATAGACGGCACAGTGGCATTCCAGCCCGGCGACACCTATACCGTGACGGACGAAAGCGGACAGGCGGCACAAATACAAATTGTGCCCAATGCAGACGGGCTTGTGGATAACGGCGACGGGACGGTTAATGTAAGCTCTGACGGCGGGCAGACCGTTGTACCCATGCGCAAGGAGGATATTCAGGCAATGGTGGACGCTACGAACCGTGCGCGAGTAGCACAGATTGAGCAGCAGCGCGAAGCCATGCAGCAGCCACAGGTGCAAGAACAGCCGACATACAGCCTGAACGATGAAGTCACCCTGTTGGACGAGAACGGGAACGAAGTCCGCGGAAGCATTACGGCAGATGTAAATGAGGACGGACGGTACGAGGTTTACACCGAAAACCCGATAAACGGACGGAAGGTAAACCTTTTCACGGCTGAAGAATTGGACCGTCTGCAAGCCAATCCTGCGGAAAATTCTCGGCAAAACGGCGGAATTTCCACGGAAAATGGCGGAAATCCTGCGGAAAATTCTCGGCATGAGAATGTCGCCATCGTAAACCAAGAGGCCGTGAACAATGCCACTGTGGATGACCTTATGAAAACTAACAGAGGCTATGTTGAAGGGTATTATAATGAGCATCCCGAAAAAGTTGCTGAAGCATTAGCCGCACCTGCACAAGCAACCGCAGACTACATCAACGGAAAACTGACTGACAGAGATTATCTAATTGCACTCAATTATTCTACTGGCGAAAACTCATGGCTCGACGGTTCGGCAACCGAAGAGGAAATAGAACGTGAGGCTGCAATGAATAGGGAAAAATACTTGCCTTACGTTTCCATGCCACAAGTTCGGCAGGAGCAACCGGCACAACAGCCAGTACAATCAGAACAGCCCGTGCAGAGTGCAATTGAACGCATACCAAAAGACGAGAAAGGACAGCCTATTTACGAACAGGCAGACCCTGATACAGCTTGGGATGCGATTGTAGAGCAAACGGAGGGTGACGAGGCTATGGCGCAGAGCGTAGCGGACAGCATGGTGGCCGACAAGGAAGCCGAGCTGAAAAAGGTTGAGAAATCCAAACCCAAAGGAGGAACAACCATTGCCGAGAAAATTGCAGCCGAGCGCGAGCGGAAGAATGCAGTAGAACAGGCAAAGGCCAACCTTGCGTTGTGGCAAAAGATAGCGCAGACCTCGCAGCGCAGGAAACAAGCAGCCTTTGCCGAACAGTCGCGGCAAGCAGAGGAAGCTGCACGGTTGCGCCGTGAGCAGGAAGAAAGAGAACGTGTCGATCGTGAGGAAGCCGAGCGCATACGCAGGGAAGCATTAAACGGTGTGCCCGACATCATAGACGATACACCGCAGGACGCACGCGCAAGAGGCTACCGCAGGGTGAACGGTGAAAAGGTTGACCGCCAAGTGCCGTTGGCCGCACGTCAGGGCAAGGAGGTGCAGGTGAAGTTCGACGACAAGAACATCCCCACCGGACACCTGGCATTGATAGAAGCCGGACAGTTGCAGCCGAGCCATATAAACGGACGGAGAAACCCATTCCACTTCATCGACGAGGCGCAGCCCAAGGAGCGCAACGACGAGGCCAGCGTAATGTCGGCACGTAGGATTGCTGCCAACATCCGCCCGGAAGAAATCACGTCATCAGTAACCGCCTACACCGGCGCACCGACGGTGAACACACGCGGCGAGGTGATACAGGGCAACAACCGAAGTGCGGCACTGCGCGAGATGTGGGCAGGAGAGCCGGAGCAATCCGCCATCTACAAGCAATACCTTGCAGACCACGCCGCAGACTTCGGTCTGGCACCCGAAGATGTGGAGGCCATGCAGCAGCCTGTGCTGGTGAATATAGTAGACGTACCTGACGATGAAGCCATCAGCCTTGGACAGTTCGTTGCGCAGGACACGGAGAGTGGCGGCACGGAACGCATCAAGCCGAAAAACATCGTTCAGAAAATGGGCGATGATATGAAAGGCTTTGCCGGACGGTTGCTTGCCTCGCCCGATGAGGAAATGACATTCTCTGAATTGGTGGACCGCAATGGCATGGACGTATTGAAGTGGATGCAGGCAAAGAATTACATCACCCCAACACAGTACCGTAGCGCGTTCGACAGCAAAGGCAATCTTACCGGCGAGGCCAAGAATGACCTTAAAGGCATAATGTATCAGAGTATTTTCCAAAATGGAAACACCCATTTGGAGGAAATGTTCGGCGCATTGCCTGCAAAGGCGCAGAAAGCGATACTGGCTACGGCGTACAGGGACTATGACAGCCCGAACTCTGAGCGCATGAACGCCGAACTGCAAGCTTCGATAAACGCATACTACGCCTTGTCGCAAATGCCCGACTTTGCAAATGCCAAGAACTACAAGGAGGCACGCAAGGCGGCAGAGGCATGGAAAAGGCAACTGTCTTTTGACGATGTTACCGGCGAAAGCTATCTTCCTTCAGAAAGATACAGTAACTTTGCGCTGTTGTTGGCCACAATGTACAAAGGGCAGACGCAAGTATTCATACAGAATACACTGAAAAACATCTTTGACCTTGTACAAGGCACGAAAGAGGCTACCCTTTTTGAAGAGCCTGACAACACGCCGCGCACACTGGTGGAAGCCGTGAACGAGACGATGAACGGCCTTAGAGACGAATTATTGTTAAACGAAAACTTTGCATACAATGGACAACGGAGAAATAATGTATTGGCTGGCGGTAGTGCAGCAGGCCAACAAGGGAGACAAGGAAGCACACGAGATGATCCGTCAGGAGGACGAACTGAGGGCGGAACAGGGATTGCCGCCGATAATAGAGGAACTGAAGGCGGTGTCGGGCAGGAAGAAGTAGAGCGACGAGAAGCAGAATTGGCCTCTCGTGTGCAGGTAAATGACGATGACTGGCAAGAGGGAAACGGCGAAAGTCCGACCTATAAGCGGAGTATCATCATTGACGGTATACACACTGCCACGCAGATAGATGAGCCTGACGAGAACGGACATTATACCGGCTCCTATTTCGAGTTCGACAACAAACGGTTTGGCGACATTGCCGAGATTGTCGATTACATAGACAACGGTAATACTCTTGCCTCGAAAATTGCACAAGCAGAGGCGGAAACCGACCAAAACCCAACAGAAGCACAGAAAGAAGCCGGGAACTACAAGAAAGGCCATGTGCGCATCGGTCAGTTCAACATCACAGTCGAGAACCCGAAAGGAAGTATGCGTCGCGGCACGGATGCAAACGGCAATCCGTGGGAAACTACCATGCAGAACACCTACGGCTACATACGCGGCACAGAAGGCGTGGACGGCGACCATATTGACGTGTTCCTGACGAACGACATAGACGGCTGGAACGGCAGACGTGTTTATATCGTTGACCAGTACAACGAGGACGGCACGTTTGACGAACACAAAGTAATGCTCGGTTTCAATGATGAGGACGATGCACGTAACGCTTACTTCGCCAATTACAGTGATGATTGGGCGAACAAGCGGAAAATCGTCATGACCTCCGCAAACTTGGAGGACTTCGAGAATTGGATAAACAGCAGCCACAGAAAGACGAAGCCGTTTGCGGAATATAAGAGCGTGCCCGCAGGTGAAACAAAAGCTATCAGCCCGGCAGACCGAATAGCCGAGATTGACGAAAAGATGACCGACTTGAAGAAACAGGCAGATGAAGCCCATAAACGTAGTGACATCTTTGAGGAAGCACGCCTTATCAGTGAAAGCAACGACTTGTATGCCGAACGTCGCCGACTGGTGCGGGAAATGACACCCTACGATGAGGTGCGCACGTTCGACACAGCGAACTTTGATAAGTCGCAAGGCGATGCAATGGCCACGGCTGAAATGGTGGTAGCCGAGCAGGAAGCCAACAGGCAGGCTGATGCAGCCAAAGAACAACTGACCAATCAACGAAACGAACAAAGGAGACAAGAAGATGAACAAAGAACAGCAGATACAGAAGCTGTTGCAGACGAAGCAGAGACTACTGCAAGTGAAGCAGAAAGCCGCATCGAAACTGCAACAGATGAAAAAGAAGTAAACGAAGCCGTCAGAAAGGTTGACGAGCAGTTAGACAAGGTGAACAGGCAGCTCGCCCTGTTAGGCTATTATGAGGCCGAACCTGTGGAGAGCGACTTCAACGAGGCATACGGATACATGCGCAATGCCGAGAAGAAAGCCGTAAAGGACGCGAACAACCTTGCCAAACGCCTCGTGAATGACCTCGGTATAGACCCTAAAACGATTGTTGACAAGAAAGGAAAACTCCGCAGGAGCATTGCCACGGCTAACATTGCGCCCATCGGTGGAGACATCAGCATACATCTTCCACTCGGAGACAAGCGTGAACTGTACATCAGCATCCAGTTAGATAAACAGGACGGAGACAACCTGAAAGTTACAGGCGGTATGCTGCGCATAGAGAACCCGAACCCTGAACGCGGCGAGGAAAGATACTTATCGTTCAACAATTTCTTTGCGGAGGATGAGACTTACCCGTCATTGCTTCGTATGGTTCAACAACTCGTGAAGCGTTATGCTCCCGACTTTGTGCCGGTAAGCAACGCACAGCAGGAAGCCTCTACAAAGAGTGGGAAGAAGCCGGCCAAGCGTCAGAAGAAACAGGACGAGTCGAAGATTGCAGACCTTTTCAGCGCACAGGAAGAAAATGTAGTTGAAAATCAGGAGAATTCACCGTTCAAAAAAGGTGATGCAGTTGTCTATAAGGGCAAACCTGCCACAGTTTATGACATTGAGGACAACGGACGGCTTGTGCTTGATACCGGGCTGGCACCGGTACTTTATGAAAATGCCGACCCGAAAGAGGTAAAACCTGCAAATACAGCAACTCATAATGCAGAAAATACGGAAATAAACCGTATATTTGCTAATGCAGTCAAAACCGATATGCTTGCCGCACTTGACAGCGGCACAAAGCCGTACAGGAGCATACTTGATTTGCGCAAACGTGCGGCAGCTTTGGGAATGGAGGTTGACAATGACGGCAGAACAGACATATTGCTGCAAGAGCTTGTTGAGGACGGACTGGTAAGGGCGGCACGTGAGGTTGTCAACAAACACGGACGAGACAGCAGAGAATCGTATGACCTTATCTGCAAGCTATATGATATGCAGCCCACCATTGCCGCACGGAGCAGCAACCGTATCAAGATGCAGCAATACTCCACCCCGCTGCCTATGGCGTGGAACGCTACACGCTTTGCCATGATCGGCAAGAAAGACGGGAAGGTATTAGAGCCGACAGCCGGTAACGGAATGCTTGTGTTCGCAGTTCCTGCCAATCAAGTATACGTCAACGAGCTTGACGAGACGAGACTGGACAATCTTCGCGAGCAAGGTTTTGCACAAGTTACCCAGCAGGATGCGACCAAGCCGTTCGAGGGAGGTCAACAATATGATGTTATTATTGCCAACCCACCGTTCGGCAAGCGTGATGAAGTGGAGTATGACGGAAAGATGATACCCGGCCTTGACCCACAGATTACGCTCAATGCCCTTGCAAGCATGAAAGACAACGGCAAGGCCGCTATCATCATAGGTGGAAACATGGAGTACGGGAACAATGGCGGACTGAAAAGCATGAAGCCGTTTTTCACATACTTGTATGACCACTACAACGTTAAAGGCGTTGTTGATATGGACGGCAAGCTGTATGCCAAACAGGGCACAACCTATCCGACACGGATGATACTGATAGACGGGCGCAGGAGCGACGAGGAACGTGCGCAGACGGCAGTTTATCCGCCAGTCGAGAGCAAGGCTGTACGCAGGGCAGAAAGTTTTGATGACCTGTATGACATAATAGATGAAGTAATCAACTCAAAGGAAAAGACAAATGGAACAGAAATTCTACGTAGCCAGCAAGGGCAACTCGTATCTGTCGCTGACCAACCATCCCGGAACACTGACGGAACAGGACATAGTGGGCAATCTCGAAAGAATGATGACACTGGACACGGACAGCGAGGAACTGCACATTCAACCGAGAGCAATTCGGGAAGAAGCCAGCAGGTTTTATCAAGAGAACATAGAACGGATACTGGAAATGGCGAAACCCGGCGAGGAGCTGGTGGAAATACCGAAGGAGGAAGCCGAGGAATATCAGAGCCTGACGTTCAGCGAGTGGGAACAGTGGGAGTTTCCACGGAACGAGTGGGATTAGGAGAAACAAGAACCGAACAACCGAAGAAGCGAACCCTTACTGAAGAAAAGAGTGCATACAGACCGCATAACAGTGCTTTTTCATTGCAAAGCGTTGCCCCTGCCGCAATGGTAGAGGCAATGGATAATGTACTCTCACAGATTGAGGCTGAAAACGGAAACATTGACGAATTTGTAAGAAAAGAGCTTGGATATGACACGATAGAGGAAACGCATCAGGCACTTGCCGCAGAACAGGTTGACAGCGTGGCTATGGCCATCTATCAGATGAAGAAAGGACAGGCACTTATCATAGGCGACCAAACCGGCGTTGGAAAGGGGCGACAAATGGCCGCACTCATCCGCTGGGCAGTGAAACGTGGCGAGAAGCCGATATTCATCACGCAAAAGGCGGATTTATTCTCCGACATCTACCGAGATTTGGTAGACATAGGTAGTGGCGACCTTGTGCCGTTCATCTTCAATTCGGACGGTGCTATGGTTGACAGCAATGGAAATACCGTACACAAGCCTCTATCATCCAAAGAAATGGCAAAAGTGTTTGCCGCAGGTCAATTGCCTGATGAATATGACTTTGCCGTGCTTACCTATTCACAAGTAAATACAGGTGACGAGGTAAGTCAAAAAGAAGCTGAGGAAGCGGCAAAGAAACGCGGTGGGCGGACAAAGAAAAGCAAGGCTTCAAAGGACGGGAAAGCCACACCAAAGGCCACATTCCTGCGTGCCATCGCCGAGGACAACTACCTATTCCTTGATGAGAGCCACACGGCGGCAGGAACGAGCAATACAGGCGCATACCTGCAAAGCATTTTACGCAGCGCAAAAGCGGCCACTTTCGCAAGTGCCACTTTCGCCAAGCGTCCTGACACCATGCCCCTGTACGCCATCCGCACTGCCATGAGCCAAGCCAAGGTAGAGCCTGACAAGCTGATTGGCATCATTGAGAAAGGCGGTGTGACCTTACAGGAGATTATGAGCCGCGAACTGACCAATGCCGGGCAGATGGTGCGCCGTGAACGCGACATGAGTGATGTTGTGACAGACTGGAAAACCATAAACGACCCGGCAACCGTAAAGCGTGCGCGTGAGAACTACGACCGTACCATTGCCGCATTTAACGCCATCATCAAGTTTCAAGAGGATTATGTCAAACCGATGGTTGACGCAATGGATAAGGAGCTTGCGGTGATGGCAGAGAGTGCAGGTATTAAGAGGGGTACGGATAAATTGGGTGTTGAGAACGTTCCGTTTGCAAGCAAGACCTACAACTACACCAAGCAACTCATGCTTGCCCTTAAAGTGGATGCCATAGCCAACGAAGTGGATGCTGAAATAAAGGCAGGCAGGCACCCGGTTATTGCGCTGGAAAGTACGATGGAAAGCAGTATCAAGGAGTATTCCGCAGGGGAAGTAATTTCAGAGCCAACTTTCAGCGCAAGCCTTTTAAGGGGACTTGATACCGTGATGCAATACACAATCAAGGATGAGAACGGTAAAGAGCAACATGCACGATACACTCCCAAGCAGTTGGGCGAAGCCGGAGAAAAGGCATATTATGAATTGCAGGACTTCATCCGCAAGAGTACCAGTGACATTTTCATCAGTCCGCTTGACGCTATCATTGAACGGTTGCACGAAATGGGTTATAAAGTCGGCGAACTTACAGGCCGCAATATGTACGTGGAGCGTGACGATGACGGACGTGTTGTCGTGAGACGCAGGACAGACAAGGACAAGAAGAGGATGCAACGCGAGTTCAACAGCGGCGAACTTGACGTGCTTATCCTTAACAAGTCCGCCTCTACCGGTATCAGCCTGCACGCATCGGAAAAATTCAGCGACCAGCGTCAGCGGACGATGATTATCGCACAGCCGTTGAGCGACATCAACGACTATATGCAGATGATCGGGCGCATTGACCGCACAGGACAAGTACACAGAGGCTATTACATCAACCTCGGTCTGCCTGTACCGGCTGAAAACCGTTTCCTGATGATGTTGTCAACCAAACTGAAATCACTGAACGCCAACACGACCACATCGCAGGACAGTGAAAGCAACGATGTGGAAGCTCCCGACCTGCTGAATAAATACGGAAGCCAAGTCGTAGTGGAATACCTGCGTGACAATCCTGAAATCTACGAGAAAATGGGTGGTCCATTGAAAAAGGCAGGACAAGGTGGAGGGCGTGTGCAAACCAATGAGCTTGACGAGTATAAGCCGCAAGAGGATGATGCGCGTAAGATAACCGGCTATGTGGCGTTGCTGACCACCAAAGAACAGGAAGAGTTCTATGATGATGTAGTAAGACGGTACAATGAACTCATAAAGTACCTGAATGACACGGGAAACAATGACTTGAAGATTACCGTCATGCCGCTTCGTGCCAAGACTTTGAATAAGCGTGTGTCATCTGAAGGCATAGACCCGACCGGCACCAACCCGTTTGCACGGAACTCATACGTTGAACAGGTGGAAATGGATGTATTGCGCAAACCGATGAAAGCAGCTGAAATACGCAAGACCATCGAACAAGTGAACAAAGGAAAACGACCAGAAGATTATATACGCCAAGTCATCGCCACCATTGAAAAAGAGGACGAGGTACGAATTGCGGCCGAGGAAGCCCGCTATGAGCGTTCAAAAGCAAAGGCACAGGAAGATATAGCCAAGCAGACCGAGAAAATCAACCGCCAGCAGAAACGTACCGCCGAAGAAAAGCAAGCCGCCATTGCCGACTACGTGAGAGAGACCAATGAGAATGTGGAAACCAAGCATAACGACAACATAGTGCGCCTCAATACGAACAGCGATATGCTGAAACAGCGTCTGCACATGTTTGAAGTCGGGAAGTCGTACCTCATGCCTGACAATCTTGAAAGCATGGTGTTCGATTTTTCCACGCCTGCCATATTCTGCGGCTACAAAGCAAAGGACAGCAAGATAACGGCCTCGACCACGCTTGCCGTATTTGCCACTCTTGACGGGCGAAGGCGTATGGAAATCAAGTTGTCGCAGCCCGAAGCGTTACGAAGCATTTACAAGACGACCAACGATAATTGGGATGCGGCACGTTCCACCACGCTTGAGAACTGGGACAGCCAAATACCGACAGGAACACGGAAGACGGGTTTCATCATGACGGGAAACATCCTTCAGGCCATTGCGGATACGCAAGACGAACATGGAGGTTACCCCGGCCAGCTTATCAGCTACACCGATATTGACGGGAATGTGCATGACGGTATATTGATGCCGGATAAGTGGAATACATCCATGCTGAAAACAAGCGGTGCGCCAATCATCAGCCGCTTGAAACAGATAAAGGATTATATGCCCGTTACCAGTCATGACGGCAAGGTGGATATTACAGGTAGCAGCTGGGCGAAAGTGTACTATCTGACCGTACCAAAGACCAAGAAAGACGGAGCCATTTACTACGAAAACAAGGCATTGCTCCGTGCCGTTAATGGCAGCAACTTCTATCCCTACCGTGGAAAGTTGCGTGCGGACATTCCGGAAGACGATATCGTAAATACGGCATATGAAGTTTTTGACAAACAGGATATGAAACTTGCGGAAAAGATCGAACCGCTGGAAGAAGTGATCGATGAACTTCTCGAACTTCTCATCGACCTTGGTGCTTCTGACGAACAGTTAGACTGCCCATTCGTATACGCATCCGCTAAGAATGGTGTGGCTGCACTTGAGATTTCGGATGAAATGAAAGACATGAAGCCTCTGTTTGAGACCATTCTGGATTATATTCCTGCACCAGAAGGAGATCCGGAAGCTCCGACTCAGGTTCTGATCAGTACGATCGACTATAATGAATACGTTGGACGTATCGGTGTTGGTAAAGTAGATAACGGTACGATCGCAGTTAACCAGGACATGGTTGTTGTCAACCATCATGATCCTGACAAACAGAAGAAAGTTAAGATCAGTAAATTATATGAATTTGACGGTCTGCAGAAAGTAGAAGTAAAAGAAGCAAAGATTTATTCAGCTGTTATGGGCAGTGATCATTGTCCTGTTGGAATAGAGTTGTAGGAGGTAAAAATGGAAGAAAAAAAGAAAAGCTTAAAATGGCTATATTGGTTTAGCTTAGGAGTGGCTATTATTGCAGTATATAAATTACTAGACAATTTCGGACCTATAACAGCTTGGTTGGCAAAGCTATTAAATATTTTAATGCCATTTATTGCAGGTCTGCTTATAGCATATTTATTTTACATTCCATGTAGAAAAGTTGAAAGTTGGTATAAGAAGGTAAAACCTATTTCAAAAAGAGCAAGAGTATTATCGATTATAACAGTATATATTATAGCAGTATTGCTAATTATACTAGCACTAAACTTTGTAATACCAGCAATATCAAAAAGTATTGTAGACTTAGTTACTAACTTTGGAAATTATTATAATAACACAATGAATACTATAAATGAATTACCAGAGGATTCAGTACTAAAGAGTGAAGCGGTTTTAAATGCTATAAAAGGAATAAGTGAAATTGATTTTAAACAATATATAAATATAGAAAAGCTAACCGAATATGCAAAAGAGGAAAAACGGGAACTGACAATTGAAGTGCTCCTCAAAAAGT
>OKVE01000331.1_pt1 | contig 18297 bp, 6 predicted proteins | sample 1604781 | NCBI WGS metagenome assembly OKVE01 (sample SAMN01760918, study PRJEB22395) | human gut metagenome
TGCAATCCGCGTTCGTCGCCACAGGTATATGTGGGCGACGAGAGGTCGAAATCCGTAGCGGCTGCAAGCACCACCGTCACGGCGTCGGCACCGCTCACAATCAGCCGTCCGTCCTCCGTGCGCACCGTTCCACCCTCAACCTTCACCACCGCCTGCGCCTCATAATGCAACAGATCGAGCTGTCCGCTGACAAGAAACATGTTGCCACCGGTCATGGCCTGCCGACCCTCGCCGTCAACCATGCGCAACGCGAGGTTGAGACGTCCGCGACTGCCCGGCGTGCTGAGCCTCATCACGACTACGCTGTCGGCATGGCTGGCGAAATATTCGCGCTCATACCGTGTCGTGCCTATGACATAGCTCACCCGTCCCACCGCCTCGTCGAGTGACAGTTCGCGACGATATCCGGAGCAGGTGTCGGGCGTAAGGAAGTCCATATGGATATTGCCGAAGTTGCGATATGAGCCGCGCTTGTCGGGCGAGCCCGACCAAAGGGTTTTCTCGTTGAACTGCACCTGCTCGTGCTCCACGCCACCGAAAAACATCGCTCCCATGTCACCGTTGCCCACAGGCAATGCCGACGTCATCCACTCCGCGGCAGGCTCGTCATACCACAGTCTGAGAGGCAGACCGCCACTGACGCGCGACGGGCCGGCAAACCATGCGGCAATGAGCAACAGCAGAATGTGAAACGCGAAGGGGCGACGGGAGTTTGTCATGGGCAGGAATGGGTTAATGTTGATCTCGTGACTTCAGAACTTGCGGCGCATACATCTACAAAGTATGCCGGTATGGAGCTGCGCGCAGGCTCTCACATAAGATATAACAACCGAGAAGTAAAAATACAAAATATCATGACGGAATAAATTATGCCGTGACAGATGGTTGGCACGGCGACGACTGACTGTCGGATGCAGGGAAGCAAGCATCGCAGGGCTGTCAGCAAAAAGCGAACCGGGGACGGAGGCGTGTGCCAACAAACGTTAATTTTTTAACATTCCGTTTTTCGAAATCTGGAGCGAAGCAAGCCCGAAAAACGGACTTTGCGGCATGAAAAAGGCGTGACGGGAGACCGGATTATCGGCGACTGACTTGCGATATAGGCTCTTTCGTGATGCGAAACGGGCTTTATCACAAGGCGAAATGCACCGTTTCGAGACCCGAAATGGGCTTTATCGCAACACGAAAGAGGCCATTTCGCAAAGGGAGGGAAAGCACATCGGAGCATAGATAAAGGCAAGTGACTGACATACAGCACATTAAACAATGTACTCAAAAATCACGATTTTCGAAACAAAATATTTTTTCTTCGGGAAAATTCGATTTTCAGACGGTTTCAGACACGTGTTTTTTAACACTCCGAGGCGAATTTCCCGGGGTAAAGATTGAGGGATGATGTCTGACGGGGCACGGACTATAAGCGGGAAGCAATCGGCGGAAGACATACTGCAATATAAGGAAACGGGAAACCGGACCGGATATAACTGGAGGGAACCACGGCGGAAGGAACAAAAAAAGAGACCGGCGCAGAACCGCACCGGCCTCATAAAGAAAAGTATTGAGAAAACATTCCGCACGGTCATTGCAACCAATGGCGTTTGTATAAACTCCTTACTTCACGATCTTCTTTCCGCCGACAATATATACGCCCGACGGAAGCGTACCCAGACCTGAGGCGGCATCGTAGGTGCCTACCTTCATTCCGGAGAGATTGTAAACGGGTTGTCCGTCGAGAGCCTCGGCCTCAACAGCCGTGATGGATGTAGGAGTGACTCCGGCAATGACGAGCTTGGTGGCTGCTGAAGCAGGCTCATTGTTGGCCACCATGCAGGCTGTGAACGGGCTGAGCGCGAGATTGCCGTCGGCCTTGACGAACGCACTGCCGTCAGAAGCGAGCGCGTAGGCATCGGCAAGAGAGGCTGACGCGGTGGTGCCCACAAACTTGTAGTCGGTGCTGTAGGTGGAGATGAGATCGACAGGTTCGAACACTGCGTCGGTGGCAGCGAACACAACATCCTTTCCGGTGACGTCGTAACGGTTGTCGCCCACGTTACCCGCAAACGAAACGAGGTATGGCCTGTTGGCCACAATGGCGTCGGCATGGTCGAAGTAGAGCGTCGTGCCCTCGGCTGCCACGAATTCCTTGACGACGAACTGCTTGCCTGCGTCGGCGTCGGAACGGAACCAGTCGGCTGCCTGACCGTCAACAGTGACAGTCTGAGGTTCGAACGGCAGGGCGAGAGTGGTCCAGTGTGCGCCGTCCGTGCCGGCTGTTCCGGCAGGCATGGTGAAGCTTACGTTGGCGGCGGTGAATGCCTCAGGAATGTAGAAGTCGCGGTCGGAATTAAGCACGATGTTATCGGCCGAGCCGGCTACAACGACATTGTTTATGCCTCTGTTCTTCAGAACGTTGAGCAGGCGCGAGTTTACGGCTCCATCATCAGCGAAATAGAGCACGATGTTGGTGTTGGCATTGTCGCCGATGGAGAACGAGACAGGTGATGAGCCCGGGAAATCGACTGCCACCATATCGGGCTCGACAACGAATCCGCCTACGTTTGCCACTCCGTGCTGAACGCCGTCCGTGGTCCAGAATCTTATGCCCTGCTTGAACGTATAGTCACCGAGATTGGAGCTTGCACCACCGTTACTGTCGGCGTGGAAGTTGTAGCGTCCGTTATAGTTGAGGTCGTCGAACACATAGACAAGCGTAGTGTCTTGACCCGGAGCGAGGTCGATGTCCTGACGTGAGGACGAGCGTTTCCAGTAATAACCGCCGTCAACCTCCCATGGCGAAGCCTCGATGTAGCTCTGGTATGGGCGGTCGCCATTGTTGGTAACCTTGACCTGAAGGCGCATGCAGTTGCCGTAGATGACGTCGCCCGATGTCTCTGTGAGCGATTTCATGGATATGCTCAACTGCGGAACGCTGGCTTCGTCGATGGTCTTTGTGACGGTATAGAAGGCGTCGGCAAGGTCTTTCGACGTAGATAGCGCGAAGGTGTGGTTGCCGGCAGTGGTCGGAGTATATTTGAAATAATAGTCGTCGGTGGCATTGCCCGGTATCACGATGCAGTTGCCCGATACCCACTGACCGTCAACGAGCAGATATGTGTCGCGGTAGTATTCGGTGGCATCGTTGTTGGTGATGTTGGCACGCACCTTGAGCTCGGTGCCAGCACCGCCGGAACCGATGAGGTCGAGCGAGTTGACGGTGAGGTTCACTGTAGGATAAACCGTAAGCGTGAGTTTGAGTCCGTCGGTGATGACGGCACGTATGAAGTTCTTGTCGAAGTACTGATCCTCAACCCATTCGGTAGTACCGGTCTCACGGCTGCGGCCTTTTATGTAATATGTGCCGTCGGCAAGACCCGGACCGAAAGTAACTCCGCACGAGCGTGACGGCCACCATGTTCCAGGAGTGATGTTGAAATCTCTCTCTGTGCCTATGGCATCCTTGACTATGTTGCCATCGGCATCGTAGAGTGTGAAGGCCGTATCGAAGTTGTAGCTGTTTGAAAGACTCGTACCGGCACCGTAGCGTATGTTGAAACGGAAATAGCCGTTGGTTGTGGTGCGTTCATATTCTGTGCGGTCGAGACCGAGATTGGATATGCTTATGCGCACCACTTCGTCGGGTTCGACCTGTCCTTCCTGTCCCGGCTGAAGGCCGACAACAATGCCCTGGCCCATGGAATAGCCGTCGGAGCTGGTGCTGCCGCCTATGCCCTGCTGGTCGGGGAACATGACTGTGAGGAGGAAATAGCCGTCGCACATGCCGCCCCATCCCCAGTTCATGTGGAAGCAGCCGTTACCGTCGTAACCGTCGCACACCCACTCGTGACCTCCGGTGCGGGTTGACGTGTCGCCGTTCATAAGTACCGGACGGCCTGCGGCAAGCTCTGAGTAGATGAGGTCTTCCCAATCCTGATAGGTATATTCGTCATGACTCGTGTAATACATGTTCTTGTCGTAGCCGTAATAGTTCTTAAGAGCTCTCACGGTGTTGCCGGACGCCGCACCCGAAGACGGACCGTAGCCCATCTCTACCGAACGTCCAACGTAGTGCATTAGCTGAGCCACAGCCTGCTTGCTGGCATCCGAGGATGATGCGTCGTAGGTATCGGTCATCGCATCCCAGTCGAACGTGACTGAAGGCAGCTCCGGATATGTGGTGGTAGTGGAATTCCAGTTGGTAGTATAGCCAGGAATGGCGGTTGTAGGACCTTGCGGCCAGCGCCAGAAATACATTATCTGTGCCATGGCTGTGGCTACACATCCGGTGGCACTGAGCGTGGGCTCGCCGTTGTTGTCGTAGGTCGGGCACTGCAGATTGTACGGGTCGCCCTGGTTCCAGCGGCTCGGCACGAGCACGGGAATGACGTTCTTGGTGATTGTGCGCGACGAGGTGCGTGCCTTGACATTGCGGCGTGCGCTGGAGATGGTGCCCGACTCGATGGAGCTGATTACTCCCGAGAGGCGTGTGAGCCATTCCTTGAGAGGTTCCGGAGCTTCGGAAAGATTGAACGATCCGCTGTCCGAATAGCCGAGAACGGGCTGGGTGAGATCGCTCGCCGACACCATGACGAAGCCTGAGTTGTCGCCTACGTTGAACACGTAGTAGGACTTATCGGAGAGGATTTCGGAAAGACTTGATGTCAATGCTTTTGCAGGTGCCTTACGGGCGCCGCTCTGAATGCGCGACTGGACGAAGAATATTGCTTTCTGACGGGCCTTTTCCTTTGTCACAGGGCCTGCCTTGACGAGCAGCGGACAAAGCGCCAGCAATAAAAATAATAGTCTGTATTTCTTCATAAAGATTTATGTTTTAGGTTACATGAAAAGATAATAAGAACTTCGTTATAAATAAAAACGTCGCCATACTTGGCTTCCGCCATGAATGGCAACGTTTTTCCGCTAAAACTATAATATTATCAGGTAAGAGATGATGTGCGGCGAACGCTTATACGCCGCACACATTCTGTCTTGATCAGATCATTCAGCTTCGTCTGTTTCCCAACCTGTGTTCTGCACGATGTTGCGGTCGCGGTTGACCTCTTCCTGAGGTATCGGGAGGAAGCTCATACGCTTTGTGAAGACGCGGGTCTGGGTCTCAACGCGCTTGTAGAAGTTCAGGCTTACGTTAGCCTGCTCTTCTTCCGTACCAAGGTTGTTCACGTTGAAGCCGACCATCTGACCGCCTTCGCCGCCCTTGTGCCATGTCGGGTATATCCAGCCGTCGCCCTGAGCCATGTCCGCAACACCCCAACGGCGCACGTCGAAGTAGTACTTGTTCTCGAAGGCAAGCTCGATGATGCGCTCGCGATAGATAACCTTGCGCACGAGGTCCTGCGTGAGGTTGCCGAGATCGATACGTGTCTCGCCTCTCGCGTCGCGCGCTGTCTGGTCTTCGCTGTTGAGCCCTACATACTCTGCCACTCCCGCACGGCTGCGGATGAGGTTCACGTAGTGTATTGCTGTGGCGAGGTCGCCAAGCTCGCAGCATGCCTCGGCATAGTTGAGGTAAACCTCACCGAGACGTATGATGACGGCATTGTCGACACCCGACGGAGTCGTTCCTTCGCTGAGAGGCTTACGCCCGATGGTTCCGAAGATAGGATAGTCGTGCGTATTGCCGGTAGGTCCGGAGTTTCCGTTGAACGACATCACAGTGTAGTACGTGCGCGAATTGTCGAAGTCCCATCTGCGGTTCTGGAAAGTGATGCCCAGATAGAAGCGCGGCTCGCGGTTGTAGAACTGCTTCATGACCGAGTAACCCGAACCCGGGGTGAAGTAGGTATAGCCGGAGAACTTGTCTTTATAGGTAGCAGTGGAAAGCATTGTACGCACATTCTCCTTTGTGGGGTTTTCTGTGTCGTAGGTGAAATAGTCGGGATCGTCCTCTATGCGCAGACCTTTATTGGTGAAGTAGAGGTCGACAAACTGCAGCGGAACAGAGAAAGCGCCTCCTCCTGTCTGCGCGTTGTCGATACCGGTGTGGCGCGGACGCATGGGATAGTCGTCAGCACTGTAACGCGAGCGGTAGAATATCATCTCACGGTTGGTGTTGAGTCCGAGGCTCGCATAGCGCGACGACTGGTACGGGCAAGACTGCTTTACGTCAGTAACCTGCTCGCCCGCGAGGTTGCGATACTCAAGCTGGTACTTTCCGCTGTTGATTATCGCAAGGGCGGCGTCACGCGCATCCTCCCACTTGGAGTTGTCGCGGCTCTGAGGGAAGAGCAGAGTGCCGTCGTTGTTCTTCAGCGTCTGGTAGTAAGGATCGCCGTTGAAGATGTAGCTTGCGCGGAACAGATAGACCTCGGCGAGTATTGCCTGAGCAGCCTCCTCGGTCATGTTGCCGCGGAACTGTGTGTCGAACTCGCCAGAACTGTTGAACTGCGAGATAAGGTGACCGCCGTTAATGGCATTCTTTATCTCAGTTATGATGTATTCGAAACACTCGTCCACAGTGTTACGCGGAAGCATCATGTCGCCCAGAGGGTCGGCAACGCCATACACACGGTCGCCCACGATAGGCACCGGTCCGTAGCATTTCATGAGATAGAAGTAATAATAGGCGCGGAGCACACGGCACTCTGCCTTAGTCCATTCCTTCTCCTCGTCGGTGAGCATCGGGCACTTGTCGACGTTGGCAAGATAGATGTTGGCATACTGTATGGCACGGTAGCCTTCAGTCCAGAGGTTCTTCACAAATTCGGTAGACGGATACATCGTTCCGAGGATGACGTCGCTCAGAGGCACGGTACCCGTGTCCCATGGCAGATAGCCCTCGTTGCTGGCGGTGCGCCAGCAGTAGCTCAGACCGTCAGACCAACGCATTCTGCGGTTGTCCGGGATATAATAATAGACATTACTAAGCCATCTTAAGGTCTGTCCCCGGTTGGAGAACACATCCTCCAAGGATGTCGCGTTTTCCGGAACATCGTCGAAATAGTCCTCGCAGGATGTGAAGGAAAACACCGTCAAACCACACAGGAATATACTTAAAACCCTTTTTTTCATAGTCATGATATTTACTCTGTTCATTTAATTAAAAGTTAAAGTTGACTCCGATAGAGAATGTACGGACGTTAGGATAACTTGTTCCGTTATCGGTATTCAGCTCAGGATCCCACAAATCGAAGTCACTGAACGTAAGAACGTTCTGTCCCTGCAGATAGATACGGCCTCCTTTGATGATTCCGTTACGCAGCCATGATTTCGGGAAATAGTATGATATTGTGATATTCTTCAGACGGAGGAAGCTGACGTCACGCAACCACCATGTACTTGTCTGGAAGTTGTTTATGTTTGACGGATCTGCACTTCCCCATGCCAGACGCGGATAGAACACGTCGGTGTTGGTCGGGTCGGACTCGCTCCAACGGTCTGTGATGTTGGCGAAAAGCGTTCCTCCGCCAGAGGAATTGGTGAAAGGACGGATACCGTTGCCTTGGAGCTGACGCTCTGCATCTGCCACTCCCTGGAAGAGGAATCCAAGACCGAAGTTCTTCCAACGGATGTCACCGCCGAAACCATAATAATATGCCGGCACGTCACCGCGGCTGATGTAGCACTGGTCGTAGCTGTCGATGTGTCCGTCACCGTTAAGGTCCTTATACATTATGTCTCCCGGCTTTACCAGTTCGCCCGGATAGGTCTCACCGAACTGCGTGATGTTGCGCTCCTTAATCTGCTCCTCGCTGGTGTAAAGACCCTCCGCGATGTATCCGAGACTTGAAAGTACGTTGTGCCCACGTTGGTCGAGCCACGGGTAAGCGGGCGTTGCCTGGGCGTTCTCGATAATCTTATCCTTGTTCCAAGTCATGTTTCCGTGCAGTGACACGAACCAGTCCTTGCCGAACTGATGGTTGTACTGGAACTGTATTTCGTAGCCTTTGTTCTCCACAATACCCATGTTTGCGGATATGCTCTGTGCGAATCCGGCAAGGAGAGGCACGTTGTTTCGGGTAACGAAGATGTTCGTACGGCGCTCCTTAAAGAGCTCGAATGTGAATGAAAGGTCATCGTTCAGGAAGTTGATATCGATACCAAGGTCCTGCTTACGTACCTTAGACCACTGTGCCTCATAACCGTAATTGGAATAGGCAAGAACTTTTCCGGACCACCAATAAGTGGTGTATTCCCTGTCAACCTCACCTATCTGAGTGAAGTAAGCGAAACGGCTGCCGGAGCTGTCGTTACCTACCGTACCGTCAGAATAGCGTATTTTGAGGAATGAAATGTACTTGGACAGGGGTTTCCAGAACTTCTCGTTTGACGGTACCCAACCTATTGCGTAAGCGGGGAACCAACCGAATCGTTTGCCCGGTTCGAAGTTCTCAGAACCTGTATATCCGAGGTTTCCTTCTATAAAATAGCGGTTGTCATAGTCGTATGTGGCACGCATGGAGAGACTCTGCTGCTTGTACGGAAGAGTGTCGAAGAGACTTCCGTTGTTTGCATCTGTGTAATTGCGCAGGTTGAAGAGCACAAGACCGCTCACGTTATGCTTCTTTGCGAATGTGCGGCGGTAGTCGAGAGCAGCCTCGAAGTAGAATGTGCGGTAAACCCACTTGTCTGACTTGACGCTCATAGAGGAATTTCCCTTGAACTGTTCGGTAAGAAGCAGGTTGCCGTCAGCGTCATACAGATTGGCGTCATCAAGCCAAATGCCTGTCGTCGGGTCAAGAACGGCTGTAGGTTTCCATGTACTTTCATCCACAGTATACTGGATGGACTGGGTTGATTTCACGTCGAACGCGATGAGCGCACGTGCCTTCAAGCCTTTACTCCAGTTGAAATATCCGAGATCCTGCGTGATTTTAAGGTTGGTATTTATCTGTGTCTCGTGCTGGGTGTCATATCCGCGGCGTGTAAGAGTGACCCACGGCGAGTCCATATCACGGTTGTCCGGTGAGTAGCCCGGGTTGGCTCCGTTAGGATAAACTTTCGGGAAAATAACCGGATTGGTTGTCATCGCCTTCGTATAGATAGTTGAGAAATCCTGAGCCGGATAGTTTCCAGAAGATATCCAACCGCTAACACCGACGTCGATGGTAGTCATCTTTGTAGGACGAAGATTTACGTTTGTAAGGAAGTTGTAACGGTCATAGTCAATCTCCGTGCTGTAATCCTGTGTAGGATCTGTCTTTGTAAGACCTTTTTCTTTATAATAAGATAATGATACATAATAGCTTGCGTTTGGCGCACCGCCTCGTATGTTGACATTGGCGCGTGTGTTCCATCCCATGTTCTTGTACAGTTCATCAAACCAGTCCACGTTCGGATACAAATACTTGTTTACCGTACGGTCTGCGAGAAGCGCGGCACGCTCGTCTGCGGAAATCTCCGGTGTGGGGAGACCGTTGGCTACTTTGGTGCGCAGGATGTACGCGTCAGAATAATAAGATGTGCCTCTCGTGTTGCGGTAAGCCTCGTTTGCCGCCTCCATATAGGTTATACCGTCGGCGAGCTCGGGCAGTTTTGTCAGCTGCGTGATACCAGAATAAACGTCGACAGAGAACTGCGGCTTGCTTACAACACCCGGTTTTGTGGTGATGATGATGACACCGTTACCGCCTCGTACACCGTAAACGGCGGTAGACGCGGCATCCTTCAGCACTGTCACCGACTCGATGTCCTCAGGGTCGAGATTGTTGAAGTCGCGTTCTATACCGTCTACCAGTACAAGCGGTCCCTCATTTCTGTTGGTCATTGTGGATATACCGCGGATCCAGATGTCAGAGTCGTCCTGTCCGGGAATACCTGTACGCTGCACCGAAACGATACCCGGCACACGTCCTGCGAGCACGGAGCTGAGGTTTCCCACAGGCGCCTTGATGTGCTCCATCTTGAGAGTAGACTGTGCTCCGAGCACCGAAATCTTCTTCTGTGTGGTGTATCCGGTCACGACAACCTCGTCCACACTGCTTACCTGCTCGTGCAGAATAAAGTCGAGGACGGTGCCTGTGACCTTCTGTTCGAGTACTTCAAAACCCACATACTGGGCAACGAGAGTCGGGGCGTCAGTCGTGCAGGTGATGGTATAATAACCGTTCACATCGGTGACAGCCCTGTTGTCAGTGCCTTTTTCTGTAATTGTGACACCTATAAGTAATTCTCCGTTCGTGTCCTGTACACGTCCTGAGACTTTCGTCGGAGCCGCGAATGAGGGAAGATATACGAACAATGCCATTATCAGTATCAGTCCCTTCAACGATTTCCGTATTCTTATTTTTATCATAACAATTAATTTAGGTCAAAGTATATTCCGGGGTTCATACCCGGAGAATTCCATTCTAACAAAAAAACCAAGGATGTCCGGCACACCAGAATGTGCCGGACAGTCCTTTCTTATTTGTCTTTACATTACGATATCCGGCGTCTCGTGCGGAGCCGTCAGCACCGTAACACATTTATCTGTTCACTACCTTAACAGCCTTAGCACTGCCGTTCTCAACGATCTTGACAATATATATGCCCTTGCCCGGCAGCGTTATGGTAGCCGATCCGGCACGTGTTGTCAAAGAGGCGATGTTCTGTCCTGCAAGTGTAGCTACTGTCACGTCTGCCTGAGAGCCGAGTCCGGCAACGACAAGAACGTTTCCTGAAGCGTGAACCGCGTAAGCGCCGGCAGCGTTCTCACCTGTGTTTACATCTTCGATGCCTGTGATGATTGCTCCGAACTGTTTCAGAACAGGATAAGAGTAACCGCTTTCCTTGTCGAACATCCAAACGTTGGCGAAGTCCCATCCGATACCTGTGTATGTTGACTCCTGCTGGAGAGCAGCGACTGTCATCGGAGTTGCCGGCTCAACAGAACCGCCTTCGGCTGTCTCGTTCTTTGTAGGCCACTCTGTTGTAGCGTCCATCACAGCCTCATTATTATATAGGTTGCCAGAGAAGTTGATCACAGCGTTAGGTGTGTCGCCTGCGTTGTTGCCGGCGATGAACGGAGCTGTAACCAGCGGAGAACCGGAACCTGTAGTAGAGCAGTTACCTATTGAAACACAGTTGTGGATATCCACCTGGCTTTCGGCCTTGTCGATAAGTCCGATGAATCCGCCTGTCCATCCACGGAACGTAGCTGTTGCCTGTCCGTTGAAGTAGCTGTTGGATATGTTGGCACCGCTTTCGAGCGTACATCCGAAGAATCCGCCTACCTGGCTGCGTCCTGTTACAGTACCGTCAACATAGCAGTTTGTAACTGTAGAACCGTTGCCGTCGCCGGCGAACAGAGCCACGTGGTCGTCACCGGTTACAGTACCTACGGCTGCCACCTGATCGAATGTCGTTACAGAAGCTGAACCTACAAGACCTACATGGTTACATGCAGAAGCAGATACAACGTAATCAACGAATGCGATATTCTTGATTGTAGCGCCGTTGGTCTTACCGAACACACCTACATCGCTTCCGCTTGAGAAGCTTACACGTGCGCCGATCACCTTGTGGCCGTTACCGTTGATAGAACCGGTAAACGATTCGCCGCTGACACCGATGCCCGGGAAGTCGACACCCGTGAGGTCGATGTCCTGAGTGAGCTCATAGTCGCCGGCGAGGTTCTTGTTGATGTCGATGAACTCCTGAGCCGTCGATATCGGTGTGAGGTCGCCCTCTCTACCGATGTATACAGAGAAGGAGTCGCTGCCGGACATAGTCAGTTTGTCTGCCACGTCGGGAGTAGGAGTAACCTTCAATACCACATCGCCGCGTCCGACGAACTGTGCGTTCTCGTCGCCTGCATAGAGGTCGTCCTGATAGATGCATGCTATGTCGCCGCCCTCTACTATCTGTATGTCAAGAGTCTGACCCAAAGAGCCGTGTATGCAAGCCAGGTCGATGAACTCCATTCCGCTTACATAGAGTATCGACTTGTTCTGCGGCATGTCGTAGATTACAGAAGGCAGCGGAGCATTCATCCACTTCAGCACCGGATACATCTTTCCTTCGGTACCTTCGATGAACTTCCAGATGTTCTGGAAATCCCATCCCAGAGTGTTCTCATAGAAGTTCTGCGTTCTCGCGTCGGCGTCAGCCACGTTGGCTCCGTGTATGCTTGTAGCGTCGTTCTCGTTCTCCATCGGGCCTGCATTGGCTGCCGAAGAGCCGCAGAACGAACTTTCGAGAGCGTAGTTGTTTTCCAGATTAGCCGTACGTCCGGCAGTTGCCACAACACGCGACACAGTACCGTAGAGATGTGACGGGGCTATCATATTGTTGCGTATGTATGACGGCAGAGCATCGTCATCGATGAGCGATACCATACCTGTAGCATTTCCGGCGCAGTCCACCGTTCCAGAGAAGAGGCAGTTCTCCACAGTTCCTGTCACGATAGTGCCCACCATACCTCCTGCCTGATAGCTGCGCGAACTTATGCGGGAGTCAGACAGACAGTTGCGTACTATGGCTCCCTCGTCGGCATCGTTCTTGTTCACGTCGCCCGCGATGCTTGCCACGTGGTCGCGTCCCTCTATATAAGAGCCCAGAACGGCACAGTTCTCAATCACACCACCGTAAGCGCGTCCCACGATAGCCGCTACATTGGCGTTGCCCACGAAGTTGGCGTTCATCACGCCGAGGTTTCTTATCTGTGCGTTTCTTGTCGTAGAGAATATTGCAACCTCACCCTGGTCGGCGTTGTCGAACGATATGTTCTTGATGAAGTGTCCCTTACCGTCGAACGTACCGGTGAACTCGCCCACCGGTTTCCAGTCATAACCGCTCATGTCGATGTCGTTCTCGAGCGTGAAGTCGCCCGCAAGGTTATAGCTCATGTTCATGAGATCCTCCGGAGTGGTGAGGGCGTAGTTGATGTCGGTCACGGTGATGTCAAGCGTGATGGTGGCTCCGTTGCAGAAGCTGTCGCCTGTTGTAGAGAGCGTAACCGTTGAGTTACCAGTTGTCAGGAACTTCAGCACGGTGCCTTCCACCTGAACCACAGACGGGTTAGAGCTCGTTATGGTCACCGTACGTCCCAGTGCAGAGAGAGCACCTGTCTCAAACTGCTGTGCCAGGACACACTTGTCAGGAAGCTCGTTCACGCGGATTGCGTCACCGTCGATAGGCAGCGTCATGCCCTGGAGCACAGGATAAGTGCCTGTGGTCAGGTTCCACACCGAGCCGTCGAAGCCGATGTTCTGATAGGTCTCGGCCTTCATCAGGTCGGCATCGCTCACGACAGTACCCTGCACACCCTCGTTGTTGGCGTCGTCAGCCAGCTGGTCTGCAGTAACCACTGCTCCGCCTACGGTGTAAATGGTCTTGTCAGAAGCGAGGTTGTCAGAAACGTCTCCGTAAACACATCCGCTGCCGTTCTTCCATGCATTGATGGCATGCGTACGGTTGGTTGTACCCGTAAGGAATGGGACAGCCGACACGTTCGAAACGTAGCTTGCAATACCGTCGTTGTCGAGCATACCGGTTATACCTCCGGCACCTCCCGATGGTGCCGTTGCAGCACCATAAGCGATGTTGTTGGTAAAAACACCTGCGTTTGTCCATCCGGCAATGGTTCCAGCCTGATAAGTGGTACCAAACGCGCCTGCCGTTGACATACAGTTTGTGATATAGGTCATCTGGTCTGAGTTTGCATCACCGCGTGCGTCGCCGACGATACCACCCACATGGTCATAACCGGTAAGATATCCGGCCGTAAACACTGTCTCGATATTGCTGCTTATGGCCTGACCGGCTAAGATTCCCACCTGTTTGTTTCCCAGCACTTTCGCACCAGTGAAACGAACGTTCTTCACTGTGGCACCTTCGGTGAATCCGAAGAAACCCACATTGTCCTCACCCGACGTGATGCTCAGCCCCTTGATGGTGTGGCCCGCGCCATCGAGCGTTCCGGTGAAAGGTTCGTCCTCCGTACCCAATGGCGTCCACTCGCCGCTAAGGCTGATGTCGTTTGCCAAGACATACTTTCCGGATAGGTCATTAGCTATTGCCTTCAGCCCTGCCTCGTCGGTAATTGTGGTTTGCGCAAACCCCGACACAGAAACCGCCAGCATCAGCCCTATGGCCGAACACTTTCGTAGAATGTCTGAATTTTTCATAAATTATAAGTTTTGAGTTAAGTTAAAAAGTATTCAGTAATTTACAATTCTCATCCATTCACTGTATTTATATTTGTTCTGTATAATACGATCTGGGATTCAGACCTATATGGACTACAGAAAGCAAAATAAGCTATCGATATACAAACACGGTCCTTTTTATAAGAGATAACAACTGAACTTCGATTAATTAAAATAAAATATTGTTTTTTTATAAAATTTTTTTTGGTTATTTAATTTAATCCCAAACGGTCAAGAAAGGGAATTGCATATTTATACAAAAGCCATATAGGAAATGAATAAATATACATCGTCAACTCGTCATAGCGCCCGTAAAATCGAGCAAGCGGACTTTCGGCCACAAATACGCAAGTTTTGGAGGCTTTGCGCAAGTGTCTGTCGGTCAGAGATTTACGCACAACCGCCATACGGAATACATTTTCAAGCGTTGCGAAAGAGCCTTTTTCATGCTCCGAAAGAGCCCATATCAGGGTGTGATAAAGCCTTTTTCGATGCGTGATATGGGCTTTTCCGCAGTCCGATTAAGGCTATTTCGCAACAGGCGTCTGATTTTCCGGCCACACGACGACAATTTTCCGTTCCTGCCGTCAGCCGATAAAGCCTGTTTCAGGACGGACGTTTTTCTATTTTGAAAAAATATTTTGTCAAAACTTTTTACTTTTGTTTTTGCATAAATATACGTTTTCCCGCCACAGGCAACATTCGTGCCACAGCGCCGGAAACGTCACAAATACGCCACCGGCACCGTCTTATGAAGCACAAATATGATAATTAGCCCGATTTATTTCGCATTTTGCAAACTAATTAATAAATTTGCATTCTGCAAGCACATATATATGTATGTGTACATATAATTGCACAGGATGAACATATCCGACGGCACACCGCAAACGGAGCGTGCACACATTGACGCCCGCATGTGAGCGGCTCACCACGCCGGAACATCACAACAAACCAACAACGTGACACGTCACACACATTCTTAACCACATGGTTCTCAACTACATCTGGATAGCTTTTTTCGCAATAGCCTTCGTCATAGCAGTGGTGCGCCTGGTATTCATGGGCGACACCGAGGTTTTTCCCGCAATAATGAATTCTACATTCGAGACGTCGAAAACGGCGTTCGAGATATCGCTCGGACTCACAGGAGTGCTATCGCTGTGGCTCGGCATAATGAAGATAGGTGAGCGCGGAGGAGTGGTAAACGCTCTGGCGCGCGTGCTCTCGCCGGTGTTCACACGCCTGTTTCCCGACATCCCCAAGGGTCATCCAGCGACAGGATCTATCTTCATGAACATTGCCGCCAACATGCTGGGCCTCGACAACGCCGCTACTCCGCTCGGACTAAAAGCCATGGAGCAGCTCCAGACGCTCAACAAGCGCAAGGACACCGCCACCAACCCGATGATTATGTTCCTCGTGCTCAACACGTCGGGACTGACAATAATTCCCGTATCCATCATGGTTTACCGCGCACAGATGGGCGCCGCGCAGCCCACCGACGTGTTCGTGCCGCTGTTGCTCGCCACCTTCTGCTCCACCATGGCCGGCATCATAGCCACATCGCTCTATCAGCGCATCAATCTGCTCAACCGCACCATGATACTGACGCTCGGCGGCATGTGCGTCGCCGTGGCGGCGATAATATGGGGTTTCGGCAGCATGGACAAGGAAACGATGGGCACTGTGAGCACATCGGTGGCAAACATCCTGCTGTTTCTCATCATCATCGTGTTCATCCTGGCGGGCGTCAGGAAGAAAGTGAACGTATACGACGCCTTCATCGAGGGCGCGAAGGAAGGTTTCTCCACCGCCGTGCGCATCATTCCATACCTCATCGCCATGCTCGTGGCCATCGGAGTGTTCCGTGCCTCGGGAGCGATGGACGTGCTCATAAACGGCATACGCTGGATTGTGGAAGCGTGCGGAGGCAACTCCGACTTCGTAGGCGCGCTGCCAACCGCCATTATGAAACCTCTCTCAGGCAGCGGAGCACGCGGAATGATGGTCGATGCCATGTCCACCTACGGCGCCGACTCGTTCGTAGGTCGTCTGAGCTGTGTGTTCCAAGGCTCCACAGACACTACGTTCTACATCCTCGCTGTCTATTTCGGTAGCGTGGGAATACGCTACACCCGCCACGCCGTGGCCTGCGGATTGCTTGCCGACCTTGCAGGAATCATAGCGGCGATAGCTGTGTGCTACATGTTCTTTTAAAGGTAAAAAGGTAAAAATTAAAAAGGTAAAAAAGGTAAATTAGGAGCAGGAAGAAGAACATATTAAAAGAGGAAGAATAAAAAAGGACGGGGTAGCCAAGAAGATGGGGCATCTGCTGGAGGATCTGGTAGCAGAGATATTCCATGTGAAAACGGGGTATCGCATCTATCAGATCAAGAAGATGTTTTATCATCCGGTGCATACGTTTATGCTGGCGGATATTGACTATTTTGCAGAGCTTCCCGGAGGGCGAACCGCGATCCTCGAAATAAAAACCACCAACTATAATGCAAAGGATCACTGTTGGTCCGAGGATGGGCAGGAGATCGTTCCCCTCAACTATGAGGCTCAGGGGCGGCACTATATGGCCGTGATGAACATTGATGAGGTCTTCTACTGCTGCCTGTACGGCAACAATGAAGATGAAGTCATCATCCGGCATATTGTCCGTGACCGGGACTATGAGGCGGAGCTGATCGCGCTGGAGCAGGATTTCTGGGAGAACCACATCCTCACCGGCATGCCCCCACCCTATACGGAGGACGGCGACCTGATCCTCAACAGCGTCAGGCGTCATTTCGGACCTGCTGACCCATCGGCGCCGGAGCTGATACTGGAGGGGAATATGGCACTGCTGATCCCCCGGTATTTGGAGCTTCAGACCCAGCGAAACGCGGAGAAACGAAATTATGAGCACATTGAAGCGGAAATGCGGCGGCTGCAAGGCCGTATCGTCGCAGAAATGGGACGAAGCTGCACGGCTGTCTGTCAGGGGCGTGAAGCGGCTTACAGTATCAGCTATAAGCCTGTGCGTAAATCCGGCATCAGTAAGGACAACCTGCAGCGTTTGCAGGCGCAGCACCCGGACATCTACGAGCAGTACGTCACTGTTTCGGAAAGCCGACGCTTCTATGTGAAAAAACAACGAGAGGAGGCTGCATGAGTTGGCTTATACAGGCATCTATGAACGGACGATCTTCTATAACCCTGTCAACAAGTACAGCGTGATCAGCGTAAAGACCTCAGACCGATCAATTCCCGAAAAGGCTCGCAGCGCGTACCGGCATCGGGACAATATGATCCATTTTGCCGCCGTGGGCTATGAGCTGCCGCGCACCGATCAGGTCAGCATGATACTGGACGGTGAGTGGAAAGAGGGTAAAAACGGCTTTCAGCTGCATGTGACGAAATGTGAGGAGGTCGTACCTCAGACCCGCGAAGGAATCAAGTGGTATCTTTCCTCACGGCTTATCAAGGGCATTGGCGGCAAGACCGCCGAGCTGATCGTAGACCGGTTTGGCGCAGATACACTGCATGTGCTGGAGAATGAACCGGAGCGGCTGCTGGAGATACGGGGCGTCAGCAAGGCAAAGCTGGAGGAGATCATTACCTCCTATAACGAGAGCCGAACACTTCGTGATCTGATGCTGCTATTGGCCCCCTTTCAGATCACCCCCACCACCGCCACGAAGATTTATGACCATTTCGGCGCACACAGCGTGGATATTCTGCGGGATAACCCCTTCGAACTCTGTCAGATATCCGGATTTGGCTTCAAGCGCGTGGACGCGATCATGCGAAAGAACAATTGGCCGCCGAACTCACCCATGCGCATCCGCGGCGCGGTATTTGCCGCGCTGGAGGGTGCAAAGGGAGATGGCGGTCATCTGTATCTGGATGCAGAGCAGCTTCGTAAGGAGTCCATGGCTCTGCTGAACAGCATGATCCCCGTTCCGCAGATGCGGGTAAAGTCGGATGATCTGGAGGCTGTGATCGACGATATGCTGCTACAAGGCAAGATCATCAACAGCAACGGCAACTATTATCTGGTCAAGACCTTCGTGCAGGAGGACGAAACCGCCCGCAGCATCGCAAGGCTGCTCTGCCGCCCGGTAGAACGGGTGGATGTGCAGGACTTGCTGACAAGGGTACGGCGTCAGTTGGGGGTCGAGCTCTCTCTGCGGCAGACGGAGGCTGTTCACATGGTATTCCG
>OKVE01000361.1_pt1 | contig 17441 bp, 15 predicted proteins | sample 1604781 | NCBI WGS metagenome assembly OKVE01 (sample SAMN01760918, study PRJEB22395) | human gut metagenome
GGATGAAAGAGTTGTAGAGATTGAGCTGGAAAGACTTCGGGGATTTGTAAACCATGCTTTTGATTCCATATAGGTATTGAATAAGAGGTATCTTAATAAGTGTAACGGGATCAATACTGGGTCTCCCCATTCCGTCAGAATAAGTATCACGGACAAGATCATAGATGAATGTCCAATCAATAGCCCTATCAATAAGCCGTAGAAGATGATCCTTCGGAACAAGATCATCAATACATGGAGCATATGATAATGCAGTCATTAAGACGGCGTATCAAATGAACTATTATCCGATCCAATGGTCGGTTGATTCGCTTGATTGGAAAGACTATGGCGTGGATTCTATTATTGATACGGTTTGTAATCATAAGGCACTTGGTCCGGGAGCGATCATTCTCTGTCACAATGGTGCAAAGTATACGGCAGAAGCGTTAGACACCATGTTGACGCAATTGGAAGAGAAGGGGTATACGATCGTGCCGATCTCCGAACTTATCATGAGGGAGAATTATCATATGGATGTGGCAGGAAAGCAGATTGCGAATGAATGATTGAATCTTTAGCCTTTTTATGCTAACATTAAGACTGCAAGTATCAATAAGGGGGAGTTATGAAACAAGTAGACAAAAAGAAAATCATAGATGCCGCATTTCACATATTTGTGAGAGATAAGATTGAATCTGCAAAAATGAGTGAAATTGCACAGGCTGCAGGCGTCGGAAGGGCTACACTGTTCCGCCATTATCCGAGCAAACTGGAACTGGTGATAGCGGTTAACGCAGCAAAATGGAAGGAATATCTGGATGAATTGGACGAAAAACGACCGATTGCATCCATCAATGAGATTCCTGCCATCGATCGCTTTATATTTACAATGGACAGTTACATTGATATGTGCGTTAACCATAAAGCACTTTTGCAGTTTAATGATAATTTTAACCATTTTGTCAGCCGCGCAGGTACAGACAGTGCAATGCTCAATAATTTTAAGTTATCTTTATATTCGGCAGATACAAGATTTCTTAAAATGTATGAGAAAGCCAAAGAAGACCATACATTCAGAACGGATATTCCGTTTGAGGAGTTTATGCGTGAGACGGTTCACGTCATGATGGCGGCGTGCACATATTATGCAAATGGGTTTATCTGGGGCGCAGATGAGGATGAGAATTATGTTTCTGAATTGAAGCGGATCAAAGGGATGATTGTTGCTTATGTAAGAAACGGAGAGCCGTAATCAGTCTGGTTGCGGAAGAGGAGAGAGGATACAAATGAAAAATAAGAAGGGATATTGGATTGTTTTGCTCACAATCGCAGCATTACTTTTGGATCTTGTCGGACGCGTTTTGGCGGATCAATTCGTATTGCCGCTATGGTGCGATTCCATCGGGACATTTCTGATTGCATATCTGGGAGGACCGGTGTGTGGTGCCGTGGTCGGTTTTTCAAATAATATCATTTATGGAATCTTTGTTGACCGACAAACGGTCTATTGTATTGTTGGCGCTTTGCTTGGCGTTGCTGTCGGTTATTTTTCCAAAAAGAACGTGTTTGACAGGGAGTTTACAACCATGACTCTGGGAATGGGACTTGCCGTTTTTTCGACCATTGTTGCGGTTTTGATCAGTACGCTTTTGTATAATGGAATGTCCGGAAACGTCTGGGGAAATCAGGTTATGATGATGTGCATGGATAAAGGAGTCCCTCGTTATGTTTCGTATGTGATCGGACAGTTTTGCGTTGAATTTTTAGACAAGCTTGTGAGTGTGGAAATTGTCTATTTGCTGCTGAAAGGTGTGCGCTGTATGCGAAGAGGTTCGAAAAAGAAGCTTCAGGCTGCAGCAAAACTCATGTTATTGATTCTGGCGGTTTCGGGATGCTTTGGCAGCATTGATACGGCGAATGCGCAGGAAACAACAATAGACTATGATTCTTATGTGCAGAAGATCTATTCGAAAGAGGAAGGCCTTATATCCGGCGAAGCCAATGATATTGCACAGACAAAGGATGGAAAGCTGTGGATCGCTACCTATGCGGGACTGTTCAAATATGATGGAGCAAAGTTTGTGTATCTTCAGGACATTTCTTCGGTCAAAACGGTAAATTGCCTGTATGTTGATGAAGAGGGCAGATTGTGGGCAGGAACGAATGATAGCGGCGTTACTATTTTTATCAATGAGGAGCCTATTAATGTAGTAGATGATCAAAATGGTCTGCTTTCCAATTCTGTGAAACAGATAGTATGTGATTCTTTAGGAAATTATTATATCGGTACCGTCGAGGGGCTGTCCGTTGTATCCCTCAGCGGCGGAGTCAAGGTGACCGGATCATTGGATCAAATTAAAAATGTAGTTTCGATGACTGCGGATGATAACGGAAATGTGGCCGGGGTAACAGAGCGAGGAGATGTATTCTGGATCAACAATGGAAAACAGATACCCGCACCGGAAGGCATTGAACCGGATGCATGCTACAAGGCAGCGTTTTTTTCGCAGGATGGGCAGTTGTATCTGGGAACAACGGATAATAAGGTATATGTTTATACAATGAAATCTGGGAAGCCGGTCCTGGAATCCAGGATTGTGATGGACGGATGCGAAACAATCAATTGCTTTTACCAGACGGAAAACGGAGAATTGTTTGTCTGCTCGGATACAGGAGTGGCATTGATTGACAAAGGGGGCAGATGTCAGAGTATCAATACCAATAATTTTAATAGTTCCATTGACAATATGCTGATGGATTACCAGGGCAATCTGTGGTTCAGTTCCTCCAGACTGGGATTATTGGAGATGTGCCAATCTCCATTTGAAGAATTATTTCCTAAGATTGGGCAGAATGTCGTCGTCAATACGACGGCGAAGTGGGATGGATTGTTGTTTTGCGGTACGGATAGCGGGTTGATTGTAATCGACGACAAAAAAGAAGTAAGTAATACCCTTACCGAACTGCTTCAGGGGGTGCGTGTCCGTTGCTTGAAAGTGGACAGTACAAATGCATTGTGGATTGCTACGACGGAGAAGGGTGTATATAAAGTTACCGCAAAAAACCATGGTGGATATCATATAAAGAGTTTTACAGAAGAAAACGGAATGCCGGGCATGCGGTTCCGGACGATCATCGAGTGCAGTGATGGTAAAATAATGGCTGCCGGAGATTATGGAGTTGCCGTTTTGTCGGAGGATTCCGTTGCAAATATTCTTGATGCAAAAAATGGGCTGGCGAATGAGAAATCGCTTTGTCTTTTGGAGTATCAAGATGCCTGCTACGTTGGATCGGATGGAGGCGGAATTACACGAATTGATAAGGATAACCATGTTTCAAGTATTACGAAAAAGAATGGCTTATCATCGGATGTGGTTCTTCGTATGGTTTATGATCCGATTCAGGATGGTGTTTTTATTGTCACAAGTAATGGGCTTTGTTATCTGTCGGCAGACGGCAAAGTGACGATTCTTGATCAATTTCCATACAGCAATAATTATGATCTGATATGTAACAGCGACGGAACCTGCTGGATTTTGAGCAGTGCGGGAATTTACGTTGCAAATGCGAAAGATCTGGTAAAAAATGTGAGGACGGAATATCCGTTAATCAATTCCAAACGGGGATTTCGGGCTTCTTTAGTCGCAAATTCATGGATCGGAAGAGAAAATGATGATTTGTATCTATGCTGCGATACGGGCGTAGTAAAAGTAAATATGGCGAAGTACGATATGACAACAAAGTCCTATCGAATGATTTTGAATTCGGTAAAGGTTGACGGCAAGAGCATGGAGATCAATCGTGTGGATCCGTTTCAATTGTCCGCAGATGCGCATCAGATTACATTTTCACCGGAAGTGTTGAATTATTCCATGGATGATCCGTATGTAAGGGTTAAGCTGGAAGGCTGCGATAAGTCGGAACGGGTATGCCGGTTAAGCGGATTGAATTCCATCACATACACGAATCTGAAACAAGGGCAATATGTATTTGAAATAGCGATTTTGGATGATGTGAACGGAAATGTTATAGAGGCCGGTAGATACGTGATCGAAAAAGACATTGAGATGTATCAGAACTGGTGGTTTAAACTTTATGTCTGTTTGATTGCGGGACTGGTTCTCATGTGGATTACCTGGTTTATCACAAGATCGAAGATGCAGAGAACCTTGCTGAAGCAGAAGCTGGAACTGGAATATGCAAAGAAACAGATCCAGATGAGCAATGAAACGATTCTTTCGATTGCACGCACCGTGGATGCAAAGGATTCCAATACGAGCCAGCATTCTTATCGTGTATCGGAATATTCGGTTGCTATTGCAAAACGCCTCGGATACTCGGAAGAACAATGCGAAAATCTCCGCAAGATGGCTTTGTTGCACGACATTGGTAAGATAGGAATACCGGATGCGATTTTAAATAAGCCGGCAAGGCTGACCGATGAAGAATATGAAATTATGAAGACACATGTAATCCGGGGAGGAGAAATTTTAAAGGATTTTACTTTGATTGACAATGTGGGAGTTGGAGCCTTGTATCATCATGAGAGATATGATGGAACCGGTTATTGTCATGGACTGAAAGGAGAAGAAATTCCGATAGAGGCACGTATTATCGGTATAGCAGATGCGTTTGATGCGATGACCGCAAACCGTGTATATCGAAAACAACTGGATCTTGATTTTGTGATTGGAGAATTAAAACGCTGCAGCGGAACACAATTTGACCCGCACCTTGTAGAAATCATGCTTTCGTTGATTGAGGAAGGCGTTATCGATGCAGAACGGTTATATGCAAAAGCAAAAGGAGAGCAGAAAGAATGAAAAGAGTATATACATTGTGCATAATAACCTGTCTGGTGATGTCGTTGTTTTCCTTTGGAATCCATAAAATAACCAGAGAGGATGAAAAGCATCTGAAGGTTGGATTCATATTTGTAGGGGATGAAATTACACCTTATACCAATAATTTTATTAAAGCAAGAGATCATGTGAAAGAAGTGTATGGTGACCGGATTGAATGCGTGACCATTTATAATGTGGCAGAGGGACAGGTGGAATCGCACCTTCAGGAGCTGGTTGCTGAAGGCTGCGACTATATTATCGCAGCCAGTTATGGGTATGGTCCGGATGTGAAAGCCATCGCTGAACAGTATCCGGATATTCAGTTCTGTGTCCCTACAGGAGATAACGCAAATTCGGATCCGGTTCTGCCGAATTATCATAATTGTTTTGGGGAAATCTATCAGGGCAGATATGTATGCGGCAGAGTTGCAGGAATGAAAATCAAACAGATGATCGAAAAAAATATCATCACTCCCCAACAGGCAAAAGTCGGCTATGTGGCGGCTTTTCCGCTGCCGGAAGTAATATCCGGCTATACTGCTTTTTATCTTGGGGTACAATCGATGGTTCCGGAAGCCACCATGATCGTTAAGTATACCAATACATGGTCAAGCTATTCACTTGAAAAACAGGCTGCAAACGAACTGATCGATGAAAACTGTGTGGTTATCTCACAACATTCGGATACCATTGGTCCAGCTACCGCTTGCGAGAATGCAAAACTGGAGATCCCGGTCTATCATGTAGGATACAATCAGAGTATGACGGACATTGCTCCAACCAAATCGCTGATCAGTTGTTGTGTTGATTACTCGTATTATTTTGAGCAGTCGATCGGAGCCCTGCTCCATGATAAGAAAATCGAAGATTGCATCGATGGACGGACGTATGGACAGGATGCTATGGCCGGTCTTGATAAGGGCTGGGTACGGATTCTGGATCTCAATGAGACCGTTGCGCCAAGCGGAACAAAGGAAATGGTTGAGGACACCATTGCAAAATTAGGCAAGAGAGAATTGGAGGTCTTTTCCGGACCATTTACCGGTGTGAGTGTGTTTGATCCGAATGACAGGATCGATCTGAATTCTCCGTATAAAGAAAATGCACAGTCATCCTCGCCGACTTTTTGTTATATTCTTGATGATGTGATTTCGATGGAAGAGATGAACGAAAAATAGAAGCCATAATAGGAATATGAAAATACATTATGGAGAAATGAAATTTTAGGGTAATCACCGTCAGGAGATGATAGTGGTTACCCTCTTTTTTGATGCAAAAGAATCAAAAGAGAGAACGGGATGGTCAGATGACCAGAATCGACGAACAACCAAATTTGGCATTTCATATTACAAAAATCTAACTTTTTAAATTTAAATGTCATCTTTAGAAATGCGAAGATTGATATTCCTTTTGTCTACAAATATGTTATAATCAGAATCACCTCAATCAGTATTACAAATCTGTTGTATTACTTTTGAAAAACTCATACTGATGTCAAAGTCATAAGAAGGTGGTCAGAGTGAGACTGTTCAAGAAGAAAACGATAGTAAAGATATATGATAAGGACAATAAGAAGCCGGTAATCAAAGCGAGTATCTGTAATAGAGAGCAGGTTGCAGGTTTTAAAGACGTCCATACAGGTAAGATAGAAGAGGTAATGTTGATTAAGAGTCCGGCAGACCTTGATACTTTTAAGAAAATGTATGGAATAGATGAAGAGATAGCGAAGGAATAGTGTTAATAATTCCATCTACCTATTCGGAGGTGCATTAGCGTCATAATTCCGATTGCGGAAGAGACTGGAAAATGTTATTCTTATCATAGGCAGTGGAGCTTTCTTAGTTCAGTTGTTTCGTGTGGTAACTTAACAATAACGGATTATGAAAAGTAATTCCACTGCTTTTTAATAAAAATAAAACTGCGCCACAGCCTTGGCAGGCCATCGCGCAGCGATTTTGTTCAATCGAAAGTTGTGGAGGTGAAATGAATATGATGATGTTCTTAAAATCAAGAAATATCTGAGTTCATAGAACTATGTTAAATAGTTTTATGTATAGGCAGAACCCGAAAAACTATTTAATAAAGGAGATTGTGCAATGATATTTCAAGATAATGTAATCAAAGAGTACTTAAAAAATGTTTATTTTATAACGGGAACACCTTGTGGAGGAAAGACAACCGTTTCACGTGCGTTGGCGGAAAAGTATGGATTTGAACTATTTGATGTTGATGAGAGATTCGACGAGCACAAAAAAATGTCGAACCCATTATTTCAGCCTGCGATGAATACGTATTTTAACAGTGCAGATGAATTTTTTGGAAGAACAGTTGAAGAATATAAGAATTGGCTGTTGAATAATACTCGTGAACAGTTAGAGTTTGTTCTTCTTGATTTGATTCGTTTATCAGAAAATAAGAAAGTTTTGTGCGATTGTCATCTTACAGTTGCTCAGGCACTCGCTTTTTCTGAACCAGCGAGAGTTGTTTTTCTCATAAAAGACCCATCTAATCTTGTTGATGAATATGGTAATCGACCAGATCATCAGGGATTTTTTCAGTACTTAAATTCAGCGACTGATATAGAAAAAGCCAAACAAACTGTGAATATTACCTTATATGAACTCAATGTAAATCGCATAGAGGAGATTAAAAGCAGTTCTTTCTTTTGGATAGAGAGAACTGTGGATAGTACAGTTGAGAGTACATTAACTTGTGTCGAAAAACATTTAGGTTTAATATAGTTGAAGAAAGACATTCGATTATAGCACATTTTTGTTTAATGAATTAGTGCCACAAATTGAGAAGTATTCTTGATTTGTGGCATCTTAATAAGGTAGAATAAAGGAATAAAAAGAATCTTAATTCTGTTAAACGCTATTGACAACTTCCAGTTTGGAGAATTGAGAAAATCGATACTTGTAGATGGAGGTAATCAAAATGAAAGAATATCAATATTTGATTGGAAAGATTATTGCCGCAGTGGCAATTATAGTTGCCGCAATCATTATAGCGCAGGCTATTGGTGGAGCTGGAGAAAGTATCCGCAGTGGCTTGTTTCAATTAGGGGATGCGCTTCGGTAACTTTTGATTTGTTGAACTGATAAAAACCCTTTAGGAACTAAAGGGCGCACTTCTATACTCTCCTGTCGAGAGTATCGTGCGTCCTGCGGAGCTTCATTCTCTGTCAGCAGAAAAAGGCTGCATGACCGAGAATGTTTCGTCACTTCGTTCCGTCAAGGTGACTACACCCCCTTGTGCTGCTTGTGCGTCTATCCCCTGTGGACTTGTCTTCCGCAAACGGTTTTGGCAAACCGTTCGCCGCCAGCAAGTTGCAAAAAAGTATGATGGAGGTACTCAATTTGAAAAGAGCTGCAAAAATAGTTTTGATAGGAGTCTGCTTCGGCTTGATTTTGTTATTCCTTAAAATTAGTTTTAGGATTGATGATGCAGCTTTTATGCATGGTTATTGGATTGCGGCGGTTGCCATTGTATTAGGCGCTGTGTTAATCAATGTATGTTACAATTTAATTTATTTTAACAAAGTCAAGAAAATTGCAAAGCTGTTGAGTGAAGAAAAGCCACAGGAATACATTGACGGTATAGAAAATTTGCTAAAAACCGCAAAAGGGAAAACATTAAGAAATATCTTAGAATTAAATTTGGCTGCTGGATACATCGAGGTAAAACAATTTGACATAGCAATTCCTATGCTGGAAATATTGTCCCATGAGCGGCTGAGAGGTTCTTCTGTTAATGTAGTTCATAAAATCAACCTTTGCTTGAGCTATTTTGAAACTGCACAGTATGAAAAAGCAATTACAGTATACAACGAAAACCAAGGACTTTTTCAACAATATAGACATCACAAAATCTACGGCGGAAACATAGCCATACTTGATATAATAGCAGCAATTATAAATGAGCAATATAATCAGGCAGAAGAATTGCTGGATACGGCAAAGAAAATGTATGATGATCCTCGATTAAAAAAATCGTTTCGAGAAATTCTTGATATATTAAATAAAGCAAAGGCGGAAAATCACTAACATCATAACTCAATACAGAAAATCAGACCGTTGACTGGTTGCAATGTGCGAAAAGTTGACGGTCTTTTTTTATCCCCAAAATCAAAAAAGGAGGTCAATCACAATGACAAAACCGAAAACCCTCGACCAGCTCCCACATTTCCAGGTGCTTTGCCCCATCCGCCCCATCGAGCAGAACGGCAAATGGGGGCTAAAGCAACGCCGGGTGTATGAGCTGGACGAGGACGGCAACCGTATCCGAGACCAGAACGGCGAGTTCCTCTTCCCAGAAAATAGCCAAGCTGTGACAATAGTCTATGGGTAGAAATAACTCCAAGCAGAGTTCCAACTGTTGCCATTGTAATTCCGGAAGTCAGTACAGATACCGTAACATTGGAAACAGTCTCCACAATACTTTCCTTTTTGCTAAGCGTCTGTCTGTTTTCTTTATACCGTTCAGTAAACAGAATTGCATAATCTACAGTGGCACCCAGCTGGATGGAACGGATAATAACCTTAATCCGTGAAGCTTAAACGGTTATGATGCTACATAATGCTTCCCATAAGTGTTGACATTACAATCATAACGATTGAAAACATAAATGAATCGGCTGCCGTTCTCCGCCCTTTCCAATCTGAATGTTCAAACAAATCAGATTGGAGGTAAGGGAAATGGCATATAACCATGGAAAAGCAGAGCGCAAATGGAAGCTCTGGATTTGGATTACTGTTTTTATGCAACTATTTCTTGTTGCTCTTGACAAAATCATTTTTAGAGATTAAAATTATAACAGCGTTATATAACACTGTTATATAGGAGGTGTGCAAAATAAACGGAAATGGAACGACTTTAGAAAATATCCATCGGGCAGCGAAAGCGGAATTTTTAGAAAAAGGATATAAAGACGCTTCTCTGCGGAATATTGTGAAATCCGTGGGAATGACTACCGGAGCCTTTTACGGATATTACAAAAGCAAAGAAGAACTTTTTGAAGCCATCGTTGGTGAGCATTATGAATATATTCGTAACCGTTTTATAAAAGCGCAGCAGGAGTTCGCCGAACTACCAGCTGCCCAGCAGCCGGAAGTCATGAGTGATATTTCGGGAATCTGCATGTACGATATTCTCTATTATGCGTACGAACATTTAGAGGAATGTAAACTGATCCTCTGCTGTTCGGAAGGGACAAAATTTGCCGGGCTAATTGATGAAATGGTGGAGATTGAGGTAGATGGGACGCATGCCTATCAGGATGTCTTAAGGCAGCTTGGACGGTCCTCTCCGCATATCGATCCTTCGCTGGAGCATATTCTGATCACCGGAATGTTTCATACTTTTTTTGAATTGATCATCCACGAAATGCCGCTAAAAGATGCCGAAAACTACGTTAAAGAAATGCGCGCCTTTTATACAGCAGGATGGATGAAAATTATGGGGCAGTAATGCCTTATAATTTTTGTTTGACAGTTAGCTACAGCTAACCTAAATTCGGATATTGTAAGAACATAGACGTGTTCTCTTTATCATAGACACAAAGAAAAGGAGGAATTTTTTTGAAAAAACAATCCAATTTATCACGCCTGCTGGAAATTGCAGGCAGCCATAAGTACCTGACCTATGCTTCCTGGGTGCTTTCTGCCATCAGTGCCCTGATTGCTCTGGTACCATTCTATTACATCTGGAAAATGATCAAAGAAGTATTGGAGGTGGCACCGAATTTTGGCCAGGCACAGAGCCTGACCGGTAATGGCTGGATGGCAGTATTGTTTGCGGTTATAGCGGTGCTTGTCTACATAGCAGGGCTGATGTGTTCCCATTTGGGAGCATTTCGTATTGCCACAAACCTGCGTATCCAGACCATGGAGCATATTGTTAAGTTGCCTCTTGGGTTTGCCGAGAGTTTTGGCAGCGGAAAACTGCGCAAGATTGTCAACGAATCCAGCGCAGCCACCGAAACCTATCTCGCCCATCAGCTTCCCGACAGAGCCAATGCCATTGCAACCCCCTGCGGTCTTTTGGTGCTGTTGTTCGTGTTTGACTGGAGACTGGGACTATTGAGCCTTGTTCCGGTTGTGCTGGGGTTTCTGATCATGATGGCAATGACCGGAAAGCAGATGCAGGAAAAGATGAAAGAATACCAGAATGCGCTGGATGATATGTCCAATGAAGCGGTAGAGTATGTCCGCGGGATTCCGGTGGTAAAAACCTTTGGCCAGACGATCTTTTCCTTTAAGAAGTTTAAAGACTCCATTGACCGGTATAAAATATGGGTGATTGCTTATACCAAGCAGCTTCGGACACCGATGATGTTCTATACAGCTGCAATTAACGGAGTTTTTGCCACACTGATCGCCGGAGGACTGTTGCTTACGCAAGAGGGTGTGACTTCCAGTTTCTTACTGGATCTCATTTTCTATATTATCATTACACCGGTTATTTCTGTTACACTGACACGCATTATGTTCCAAAGTGAAAATGCCATGATCGTAGATGACGCTTTACAGAGAATTGACAGCGTTTTGCATTTGAAGCCTCTGGAGGAAACCAAACACCCAATGCACCCGCAAAATGCTTCTGTGGAACTGAAATCGGTTCATTTCAGCTATGATGGAGAAAAAGAAGTATTAAAAGATATTTCACTCACCATTCCTGCAGGACAGACGGTAGCTTTTGTAGGCCCATCCGGCGGTGGGAAAACAACCCTTGCCAACCTGATTTCCCGATTCTTTGATCCACAGAGCGGAATGGTAAAAATCGGTGGTGTCAATGTGAAAGACATCCCGAAAGAGGAACTCATGAATACAGTGTCTTTCGTATTTCAGAACAGTCGTCTGATCAAGGCATCCATTCTGGAAAATGTGCGTATGGGAAAACCGGAAGCTACCCGTGAGGAAGTTCTGGCTGCCCTTCATCACGCACAATGCGATGATATTCTGGAAAAACTCCCACAGGGTGTGGATACGGTCATTGGTACAAAGAGTGTCTATCTTTCCGGCGGCGAGCAGCAGCGAATTGCCATTGCCCGTGTGATGCTGAAAAATGCTCCTATTATCATTCTGGATGAAGCCACTGCCTTTGCTGACCCGGATAACGAAAGCCGCGTACAGGCTGCTTTTTCAAGACTTTCCGAGGGAAAGACGGTGATTATGATTGCCCACAGGCTTTCTACCGTAACAAATGTGGATCAGATTTTTGTCATTTGCGACGGACGGGTTGCCGAGTGCGGGAACAGCCGTGAATTGCTTGCAAAAGACGGCATTTTCAGCCGTATGTGGAAAAATTACCAGACTTCCGTGCAATGGAAGGTAACAAAGGAGGTGCAGTGATATGATCAAAAAACTGCAGAAAAAATATGCCCTGTCTGAACAGGGGGCAAAAGACCTGATCAAAGGATGCCTGGCCTGTGTCCTTCAGAATCTGTCTTTGATGTTCCCGGTAGGACTTTTATATTACCTGGTCAGCGATCTGATGAACGGGGGTGTTCCCGGTGGGAAAATTCCATTTTATGTGGCAGGCTGCGTGGTGTGTATCGGCCTGATACTGCTGACCACTTTCTTTCAATACAATGCCACCTATTTTGCCACTTACAAAGAAAGCGGCATCCGCCGTATTACTCTGGCAGAGCATCTGCGCAAAATCCCCCTTTCTTTTTTCGGGAAAAAGGATTTAGCCGATCTTACCAGTACCATTATGGCGGACTGCACCTTCCTGGAGCAGAGTTTTTCACATTTTATCCCTGAGCTTGCAGGTTCAATCATTTCTACGATTCTGATTTCCATCGGTCTGCTCTTTACGGACTGGAGAATGGCGCTGGCTGCCTTATGGGTTCTGCCGGTTGCCTTTGCGATTGTGGGATTTTCCGCAAAGATTCAGGAAAATCTGAATCAGAAAGCCATGGATGTAAAGATGGCCTGCGCAGACGGGATACAGGAGTGTATTGAAACGGTACGTGACCTGAAAGCAAATAATGCGGAGCAGGCATATTTAAAAGGGCTGGAAAAGAAGATCCGTGCTGTAGAGCATCGTTCCATCCTCAATGAATTTGGTCTTGCTGCTTTTGTGGTTTCCGCGTCACTGGTGCTGAAGCTTGGTATTGCAACGGTTGCACTGGTGGGAGTTGTTCTACTCATGCAAGGAAGCCTCTCCGTGCTTACATTCTTTATGTTCCTTCTGGTAGTATCCCGTTTGTATGACCCTCTGCAGGGCGCACTCCAGAATCTTGCGGCAGTCATCAGTACACGAACCAACATTGCCCGTATGAATGAAATTCTCGATCATCCCATCCAGCAGGGCAGTGATAGGCTTTCCAATCAGGGGTATGATATTGTCTTTGACCATGTTGGGTTTGCCTACAATACCGGAGAAACCGTATTGAAAGATGTTTCCTTTACGGCAAAACAGGGAGAGGTTACGGCTTTGGTCGGCCCATCTGGCGGCGGGAAAACAACCGTATCCCGGCTGGCTGCAAGGTTCTGGGATATTAACAGAGGAAAGATTACCGTGGGAGGCATGGATGTATCCCGAATAGACCAGGAAACACTGCTTTCTCTGTATTCCATCGTATTCCAGGATGTCACACTGTTTGACAATACGATTCTGGAGAATATCCGAATCGGAAACAAAGACGCCACAGATGAACAGGTCATTGCGGCTGCGAAACTTGCCAATGTGGATGAATTTGCCAAAAAACTGCCGGATGGATGGCATACCAATATCGGAGAAAATGGCTGTGAACTATCCGGCGGAGAGCGCCAGCGTATCTCTATTGCCCGTGCATTTCTGAAAAATGCGCCGATCATTCTTTTGGATGAAGCGACTGCTTCCCTGGATGTGGAGAATGAAACTCTGATACAGACAGCCCTTTCCCGTCTGATCGCAGATAAAACGGTTCTGGTCATCGCCCACAGAATGCGTACCGTAGCCGGAGCAGATAAAATTGTTGTCCTTTCTGATGGCACCGTGGCAGAAGAAGGATCACCAAAGGATCTGGAAGAAAAGAATGGTGTATATGCCCATATGGTAAAACTGCAGACAGAAAGCCAGAATTGGAAACTTGCGTAAAGAAGGAGGAAGCTTTTGGCTCCCACCGTCGGGCTGCCATGATGATGCTGGGGTCTTCCCGGCTGCTTGTCGGCAGAAAGTAATGTGTCAAAACAGGAGGTTTGGCTATGTCCAAGTTAGGAGTCGTGGAGGATACCCTGTTTGTCCCTAAAAACAATGGTGCCTGACACAATAAAGAAGATTTTAAAATGATACCGGGCAGAGGTGTGGCAGCAAAGGTGGAAGGTTATCATGTTCTTGCTGGAAATAGGGCTATGTTGAATGAAAATAACATAACGTTTCCACAGCAAATGACAACACAGGCGGAAGAATTTATTAACCGGGGATGTACCATGATCTACATATCTTTGGACAGCCTTTTCATTGGTTATGTTGTATTGTCTGATACGATACGAAGTGAGAGTGTTGGTACAATAAAGGTATTAAAAGCATTAAATGTACAGCCGGTACTTCTTACCGGTGATAATGAAAAAGCGGCTGCTTCCATTGCAAGACAGCTTGGTATTTCCGAAATTCAAGCAAACTGTCTGCCGGAGGATAAGTTAAAATACATAAATGAATATCAGAACAGACAGGAAGCTGTCTGTATGATCGGGGATGGAATCAACGATGCACCAGCCTTAAAGGCGGCTGATGTCGGCATTGCTATGGGCGGTGTAGGAAGTGATATTGCTGTGGATGCGGCAGACATTGCCCTGGTGGATGATGAGGTAAAGGAATTGCCACATTTACTGGCACTTTCCAAGCGAATGATGACTACAATAAAGATTAATATGTCATTTTCCATGGGACTTAATTTCATAGCTATCATTCTGGCAATCACAGGCACTCTTGATCCGGTCATAGGTGCATTGGTACATAATGCCGGCTCAGTGCTTGTAATCACAAATTCAGCATTGCTGTTAAAATGGAGGAAATGTCAACTTTAAATCCGGAACATAGAGAGGGGAATTATGAGTAAAGGAAATATGGAAATTAGAAAAAGCACAAGAGAAGATATTGAGCAGATTATGGCTATTTTTACAACTGCTAAGGAGTACATGGCTGCACATGGAAATAAAACACAATGGGGAGATGGATACCCTGGCGAGGAGATACTAAAAACGGATATAGATGCAGGAAACAGCTATGTAATTGTAAATAATGGAATGATTGTGGGAACATTTTCTTTTATTATTGGAGAAGAACCAACTTATCAGGTTATTAAAAATGGAAAATGGACAGATGACAGACTCTATGGGACGATTCATCGGTTGGCATCTAGTGGAATAGTAAAAGGAATTGCCAGAGCATGTTTTGAAAATATATATTAATGCCGAATCAATAAATGATTTTGGTATAGAGAATTATTTTGATGAAAATATCAGTCTGATTGGAACTGGGAAACATGAATTATTCACGAATCTGCATGAGTTTTTGGAATCATTTAAAGTTGATGTAAAACGAAGAGGTAAAATCAGCATTGAGGTGAGAAATTTACATCAGGAAGAAGAAAGGCTTGATGGTGACCATGTTCTTGCACATGGAACAGGAGATTTTATTGGTCTGTTTAAAGATGGTTCGATCTGTTTTAAAATGGAGACAAGATTTACGATTATCTATAAGTGGACGAATGGAAAATGGCTGGTTCAGCATCTGCATCAGTCAACACCGGATTTGGAGCAGATGGACGGTGAAGAGTTCCCTGTTACATTGGGAAAGCAGGTGAAAAAAAACCAGCAGGCGGTTCATGCATTAGGTACTGCCTATTATTATATCTCAAGGTTGAACTTAAAAACAAAGAAGATCGAACTAGTCAAAAGATCCCGGGAAATGTATTTGGATATTAAAGATAATAGCGCAGATTGGAATCCTCAGTTCGAGCTTATCGAAGGTATTATAGCAGAACCGTTTGTACAGAAGTATATAGATTTTTTTGATATACAAACCATGGCGGCACGTCTTCATAATAAAGAATCTATGTCTTCCGAATTTAAACTGAAGGAAGGATCATGGTTTCTTTCTATGATTGTTCCTCAGAGTTATGATAAAAATGGAAATGTTACATCAGTGCTGATTGCAAATCGAGATGTGACAGATGAAAAACTGCAGGAATTAAAACAAGAGGAAGAATTGCGGGAAGCTAAATTAAAAGCAGAATGTGCAAATAAAGCAAAATCGACATTCCTGTTCAATATGTCCCATGATATCAGGACACCGATGAACGCTATTGTCGGTCTGACAGCGATCGCAGGAGCAAATATTGAGAGTCAGGACAGAGTCATTGAATGTCTCAGCAAAATTACAAAATCAAGCCGTCATCTGCTGGGGCTGATTAATGAAGTGCTGGATATGGCACGTATTGAAAGTGGAAAAATGACGCTGGCACAGGAGGATTTCAATCTGCCAGATCTGGTGGATAATCTTATAACACTCACAAAACCGGTGATTGATGAACATAAACACAATTTAGATATACACATTAATCACATTGAACATGAGAGTGTCTGTGGTGACAGCCTGAGAATCCAGCAGGTATTTGTGAATCTGATGAGTAATGCGATCAAGTATACACCGGATGGTGGGAATATTATTTTTTCCATAGAGGAAAAGCCAAATGGATTTTCAGAACTTGGATGCTATGAATTTACGATTGAGGATAATGGAATCGGTATGTCACCGGAATTCCAGAAAATCATGTTTGATCCGTTCAGCCGCGCGGATGACCACCGGACAACCAGAGTCCAGGGAACCGGTCTGGGAATGGCGATCACTAAAGGCTTGATTGAGCAGATGAATGGAAGTATTGAAGTGACAAGTCAGGTGGGAGTTGGATCTGTGTTTGTCATTACCATTCCCTTTGAGATTGCCCGGGAACAGAAAAAGGATAAGGAAATTGCAGAGAAATATGATATTCGTGGACTGCATCTGCTGGCAGCTGAGGATAATGAGCTTAATGCTGAAATCATAGAAATGCTGCTGACAGATGACGGTGCGAAGGTTACAGTTGTAGAAAACGGCAGACAGGCAGTGGAGCACTTCGAAAGTAATCCTCCGGGAACCTTTGATGCCATATTGATGGATGTCATGATGCCTGTTATGGATGGTATTGCAGCAACAAAAGCCATACGTGCCATGGACAGGGCAGATGCAAAAACAATTCCGATCATTGCAATGACTGCAAACGCATTTGAGGAAGATGCCAAAAGATGTCTCGCAGCCGGTATGACCGCACATCTGGCGAAACCTTTCCAGATAGAAGATGTGGAGAAAACTATTGTGGAGTGCTGTGGAAAGTGATGTCATTTGTAAGGTCTGTTGTTATGAGTAAGTTATCATAAATAGAGTTAAAAGTCTGGATGACGAAAATATGAGTAGAGAAAGGCGTAAGTCACAGAAATGTGGGTTGCGTCTTTTTTTTGAATGTGTAAAAACGTGAAAATATTATGAATAAAGGCTCATAAAACGTGATGCTTTGTTGAGGAAAGGAGAACAAAAAGAGAACAAAAAGAGAACAAAAAGAGAACAATAGCCATTGAGGGCTGATAA
>OKVE01000366.1_pt1 | contig 17388 bp, 13 predicted proteins | sample 1604781 | NCBI WGS metagenome assembly OKVE01 (sample SAMN01760918, study PRJEB22395) | human gut metagenome
TGATGCTCGAACTGGATTTCGACGCTCTGAGCAGAGATTATTATGGTCTTGAGGAAATACCGGAAAACTACTTTGATGAGCCAGAATTTCCAACAGAAGAATAGCTAAAAAAATCCCATTTCTAAAACAGGAGTGGGATTTTTTAATAAGATTTACATTTTTTTGTAGAATATACTTGACGCAAATGTATTTCTATGGTATAATCTACATATAGTAAAAACAATAAGATTTGGAGGAAAAATAAATGAAAGAAGTAAAAAAAAGAAGGAGAAAGAATATGCATAAAGCTAAAAAATATATAACTGCATTAGCTGTGGTTACTATAGTGTTAGCAGTTGTATATGGATTATATATAAATGCTCAAATTAACAATATAGTACTTAGTCTTATTTTATCAATACTATTATTAATACCAATTGAAACAATATTTACTCAAATAGCACAATATATATTGGGAAAAACAAAAAATACTAAAATAATACCAAAATTGGATTTTAGAAATGGAATCCCAGAACAAAATGCAACTTTTGTAGTTATTCCAACAATTATTAAAAATGGAAAAAGAGTAGAAGAATTAATGCATAAACTAGAAGTATATTATATTGCCAATAAAAGTGATAACATCTATTTTGCATTATTAGGAGATTGTAGCACAAGCAGTAATGAAGAAGAAGGGTTTGACGAAGAAGTAATAAATACAGGTAAAAAAATGGTAGACATTCTTAATAAAAAGTATCCAGACGAAAAGTTTACAAAATTTAACTTTATATATAGAAAAAGAATGTGGAACGAAGGAGAAGAGGCATATTTAGGATGGGAAAGAAAAAGAGGATTACTAAATCAATTTAATGAGTATATTTTAGGAAATATTAGTAATCCATTTAAAACAAATACTATAACAAATGTAGCCAGTATGCCACCAATAAAATACATTATAACACTTGATGCAGACACTGACTTAGTCTTAAATTCAGCAAAAGAATTAATAGGAGCAATGGCACATATTTTAAACAAACCTGAATTAAATAAAAGCGAAGATTTGGTTATAGCAGGACATGCACTTATACAACCAAGAATTGGAATAGATTTAATGTCAAGTATAAAAAGTTTATATACGAAAATATATGCAGGAGCAGGTGGTGTAGATGTATATGCTAATGCTATATCAGATATTTATCAAGATAATTTTGAAGAAGGAATATTTACAGGAAAAGGGATATATGATTTAAAAATATTTTCAAAAATATTAAATAATGAAATACCAGAAAATACAATATTAAGTCATGATTTGCTAGAGGGAAGCTATTTACGATGTGGATTGGCAACAGACATTATGCTAATGGATGGGTATCCGGTTGGATACAATAGCTCAAAGTCAAGACTCCATAGATGGATTAGAGGAGATTGGCAAATTATTATATGGTTGAAAGATAAAATAAAAAATAAAAGAGGAGAAATAAAAAATAATCCATTAAACATATTATCAAAGTATAAAATATTTGATAATCTAGTAAGAAGTTTATTAGAAGTATCAAGTGTATTAACAATAATATATATGTGCATATTAGATTATTTTTATAAAATAAAAATATGGCCAATTATTACAACAGTGTTAATTGCAGTACTTACTCCAACAGTAATAGACGTAATAAATAAAATTGTATTTAAAAGAGAAGGAGAAAAAAGGCAAAAAACATTTAATAAAACTTTATCTGGAATAAATGCAAGTTTATTAAGAGGGCTATTTACACTAGCAACATTACCAGATAAAGCATATATGTCAGCAAATGCAATATGTAAAACTTTGTATAGACTAAAAGTTAGCAAAAAACATATGTTAGAATGGGTAACAGCAGAAGAAGCAGAAAAAATGGCAAAAAAAGATATAAAGTCATACTATATAAATATGGCACCAAATATAATATTGGGAATATTGGGTATTTTGTATATATTTATTAATGCAAAAAATCCATTTAGTGCTTTAATATTTGTAATATCATTACTATGGTTAATAGCACCAGCAATTATGTGTTATATAAGTAAAGAAATAGTAGTTAATAACAAAAAAGAACTTTTAGTGGATAAAGACAAGCAATATGTGTTAGAAGTGGGGAAAAGAACGTGGCAATTTTTTAAGGATTATTTAGTAAAAGAAAACAATTATCTTCCTCCAGATAACTATCAAGAAGATAGAAAACCAAAAGCAATAAAAAGGACATCTTCTACGAACATTGGGTTAGCATTGCTTGCTGTAATATCAAGCTATGACTTAGGATATGAAACACAAAAAAATACTTTAGAGCTTTTAAATAAAATGATAGATACAATATATAATTTACAAAAGTGGAATGGACATTTGTATAACTGGTATAATATTGAGACTTTAGAGCCATTAAGACCAAGATATATTTCATCTGTAGATAGTGGGAATTTTGTTGGATATTTGTATGTAGTAAAACAATTTTTAATTCAGAACGGACAAGAAGATACTAGAATAGATGAATTGATAGAACATACAGATTTTACAAAATTGTATAACGAAAAAATGCAGTTATTTTCTGTTGGATATAATGTAGAAGAAAATATGCTTACAGATTCATATTATGATTTATTAGCATCAGAAGCAAGGCAAACAAGTTTAGTAGCAATAGCAAAAAAAGACATTGAACAAAAACATTGGTATAATTTAAGTAGAACTTTAACAGTGTTAAATAAATACAAAGGGCTAATATCTTGGTCTGGTACAGCATTTGAATATTTAATGCCAAATATAAATATTCCCAAATACCCAGGAAGCCTGCTAGATGAATCTTGTAAATTTTTAATAATGAGTCAAAAAGAATATAATAAAAAACTAAAAATCCCTTGGGGAATATCAGAATCTGCTTTTAACCTAAAAGATTTGAACAATAATTATCAATACAAAGCGTTTGGAATACCATGGTTGGGCTTGAAAAGAGGATTGGCTGACGAGATAGTAGTGGCTCCATATGCAAGTATGATGGCCATTATAGATGAACCAATAGAAGTATTAAAAAATTTAAAACAGTTAGAAAAACTGGGAATGTATAATAAATATGGGTTTTACGAATCAATAGATTATACACCAACAAGATTAAGAAAAAACGAAACAAAAGCAATAGTAAAAACATATATGGCACACCACCAAGGATTAATATTATTATCAATTAACAACCTAATGAACAATAATATAGTTCAAAAAAGATTTGTACAAAATCCAGAAATAGAAGCTGTAGATATATTACTACAAGAGAGAATGCCAGAAAATATAATAATAACTAAAGAGGAAAAAGAAAAAGTTGAAAAGATAAAATATATAGACTACGAAAATGCAACACAAAGAGAAATAACAAAGATAAATACAAAATTAAATAATGTAAATGTAATAGGAAATGATAAATATACCATAATAATGGATCAAAAGGGAAATGGATATAGTAAATATAACAATATTTTAATAAATAGATATAAATACACTGATGATGAAGAACAAGGAATATTCTTTTTCTTTAAAAATATTAAAACAAAAAGAATATGGACATCAAACTATATGAACTATCTATCAAAAGCAGATAAATATGTAATGTGCTTTACACCTGACATGAATAAAATTACAAGACAAGATGGAAATATAGAAACAATAACAAAAATATCTGTGGCGCCAACGGAACCGGTAGAAATACGAAGAATTGAACTAGTAAATCATGGAATAGAAGATGAAACAATAGAAATAACATCATTTTTAGAGCCATTGATATCAGAAAAAGAACAAGACTATGCACATAGAGCATTTAATAAATTATTTTTAGAATATGAAATTATAGAAGATACAATATTGATAAGAAGAAAATCAAGAGATAAGAGTAAATCGGATATGTTTTTAGCTGTAAACTTGTATGCGGAAAATGAAATAATAGGTGAAACAGAATTTGAGGTGGATAAGGAAAAATTTTATGGTAGAGAAGCAATAGGACTTCCAAAAACAGTAGAAAGTTCTATACCGCTGGGTAGAAATATAGGACTAACTACAGAGCCTATAGTTGCAATAAAAAATACAGTTAAAATAAAGGCAAATGAAAAAGTAGCATTTAATTTGATTATGTGTGTATCTGAAAGCAAAGAAAAGGTAATAGAGTTAATAAATAAATTTACAAATTCGGAAACTATAAAAAGAAATATTGAATTAGCAAAAGTAAAAGTTGAAGCAGAATCAAGATATTTAAACATAAAAGGAAAAGAAATAGATTTATGTCAAAAAATCCTTGGTTATTTAATATTTCCAAATCCTTTAAAAAGAATTATAAATAAAAATAAAAAAGTGATTAGTGCATATGTAAGTGAACTCTGGAAATATGGTATTTCTGGAGACCTGCCAATTTTACTTGTAAAGGTTAAAGATATTAGTGATATAGAAATATTGAAGCAAGTAATAAATGTTTATGAATATTTAAGAGTTAAAAATATAAATATAGATTTAGTTATTGTAGATGAAGAACAGCATAGCTATGAAAATTACACAAGAGAAGGAATAATTAATATTATATTAAATAAGAATATGGGATATCTGCAAAATATAAGAAGTGGAATTTTTGTATTAAATAATTTATCGAAAGAAGAAATACAAGTTTTGGAATTTAGAGCAAATTTGGTTTTAGATGTGAGCTTAGGTAAAATAGAAAGACAGCTTACAGATTTAGAAGAAGAGTATATAGAAACAATAAAACAAATAGGAGATGAAAAAATACCACAAATTGCAGAAGAACCAGAACAAATAAGAAAAAAACTAGAAGATGAACAATTAAAATACTGTAATGAATATGGAGGATTTTCGCTAGATGGCAAGGAATATAATATTAGAATAAATAAAGACAATAAACTACCAACTGTATGGAGTCATGTATTAGCAAATGAGAAGTTTGGAACTGTAGTTACAGAAAATATGGGTGGATATACATGGTATAAAAACAGTAGATTAAATAGATTAACAGCATGGGCAAACAACCCAACAAATGATATACCGTCAGAGATAATATATTTGGAAGATATGGAAAACAAAAAAGTGTGGTCATTAGGGCAAAATCCTATTCCAGATAGTAATGATTACTATATAACTTATGGTTTCGGATATGCAAATTATATGCATAAGAGTAATGGACTTATACAAAATGCAAGCATATTTGTACCATGTAAAGATAGTGCAAAAGTGCACCTGATACGATTAGAAAATATTGAACCAAGGAAAAGAAAAATAAAATTAGTATATTATATAAAACCTGTATTAGGAGAAGATGAGACTATTTCCAACACTTATCTAAATTTAGAATATAAAGAGGGGTCAAATTTACTATGCTTGGAGAATATTTCAAATGAGGATTTTAAAAATGTATTATATGTTTCAAGTAGTGAAAAAATAAATTCTTATACAGGTAATAAAGACTTTTTTATAGGAAATGGAACAATAGCAAATCCAGATGGAATTCATAAATTAGATTTAGACAGACAGAATTCTTTATGGAGAAATGGAATACTTGCAATAGAATTCCAAGTAGAATTACAGGCATTAGAAAGTAAAGAAATATCAATTGTTTTAGGAGCAGAAGAAAGTATAATTAATTGTCAAGATAATGCTTATAAATACGGAAAAATAAGTAATGTAAAAGAAGAATATAAAAAAGTAAAAGAGTATTGGGAAGATATAACAGGCAAGGTTCACGTAAAAACACCGGTAGAGTCTATGAATATATTGTTAAATGGATGGCTTATATATCAAACAATATCAGCAAGATTATTGGCGCGAAGCGGTTATTATCAATCAGGTGGTGCTTTTGGATTTAGAGACCAACTACAAGACACAATAGCATTAAAATATATAAATCCAGAAATAATGAAAAATCAAATAATAAAGCATAGTTCACATCAATTTATAGAAGGAGATGTAGAACATTGGTGGCATGATGAAACCCGGAAGAGGCATAAGAACAAGATTTTCAGATGATTTGCTTTGGCTTGCTTATATTACCGAAGAATATATAAATTTTACAGGTGATTATACAATATTAGATATTAAAACAAATTATATAGAAGGTGCAGATTTGGAAGAAGGCACAGATGAAAAATATGACAAATATTTGCCATCAAAAGAAAGTGGTACAATATATGAACATTGTAAAAAAGCAATAGAAAAAAAGATAAACTTAGGAGAAAATGACTTGCCTACAATAGGTTCAGGCGACTGGAATGATGGGTTTAGTACAGTTGGAAACAAAGGTAAAGGAGAAAGTATATGGTTAGGTTTTTTCTTGAGTGATATATTAAAAAAATTTATTCCATTATGCAAGTATAAAGGGGAAGATGAATTAGCAAAAAAATATGAGGAAATATTAAATAAATTGAAAAAAGCATTAAACACAACAGGTTGGGATGGAAGATGGTATAGAAGAGCATTTACAGACGAGGGTGAAATATTGCGGTAGTTTGCAAAATGAAGAATGCAAGATAGACAGCATAACACAAAGCTGGGCAGTGATATCAGGAGTTGGAGATAATGACAAAAAATATATATCAATGGAAAGTTTAGAAAATCATTTAATAGATAGGCAAAGTGCAATTATTAAACTATTAGACCCACCATTTAATCAAAGCAATTTAGAACCAGGATATATCAAAGCATATTTGCCGGGGACAAGAGAAAATGGAGGACAATACACACATGAGTGTTGTTGTTAGAACCAGTTTTTACATAGCTCACAAATAATTGCGTTTTGGCGTTGTTAAACTGCACTTCGAAAATCCTGCGACGTACAAAAAGTACGCCTCGGATTCTTCTCACTCGTTTGCCTAGCCAAATCCACAATTCTTTGTGAGCAGAAAGTGAACACCAAGAAAATATTGATACTCTTAAAAATACATATGATATTACGAAAAAGTTCCGTAAACGGTAAAAATTCGTAATATAAAAATGCACAACAGATTACTAAAAATTTGCACAACAAAATCTTTAAAAAGTGTCGATTGAAAACATTAAAAAGTGTCTAACAAAACTCTTAAAAAGTGTCGATTAAATATTGAATATTTATTAAAAAGGTGATATATTATACAAAGAGGTGAATAAAATGGCAATTGATGAAACAAAGTATAGAAATAGATTAATTGAAAAGAAATTAGAAGATTATTTATCTGTATTTGGAGCTGTAAGCATAGAAGGACCAAAATGGTGTGGTAAAACATGGACATCATTAAGACATTCTAAAAGTGAAGTTTATATGGATGATGATGATATAAGAGAAATGGCAAAATTAGATGTAAAATCAATTTTTAATAAAGATTTAGAAAAGAAACCACAATTAATTGATGAGTGGCATTTAGTCCCAACGATATGGGATGCAGTGAGACGTGAATGTGATAAGACCACTGAAAAAGGAAATTTTATTATCACAGGTTCTACAACGTTACCAAATAAAATAATGAAAGAAAAAGTACATCATTCAGGAGCAGGTAGAATTGGAAGATTGAATATGTATACGATGAGTTTATATGAATCAGGAGATTCTTCAGGAGAAGCTTCTTTAACTAAAATGCTAAATAATACGCAAGAAACAATTAATACTGGTAGTGTAGAAATATTACAATTGGCAAAATTATTAATAAGAGGTGGTTGGCCAGCTAATATAAATGTTAGTGAGAATAAAATTGGATTAATTCCAAAATCATATATAGATTCAATTTTAAATATAGATATGAATGAAGAAACAGAAAAAAGAAGAGACAAAAATAAAATGAGAATGTTGTTAAAATCACTTGCAAGGAATGAAGCTTCAATTGTAGGAAATAAAACAATAATAAAAGATATAGAAGAATATGAAAATGGTACAGAACTTTTATCTAGTAGAGATACTGTAATTGATTATTTAGATGTGTTAGATAGATTGCATTTAATTGAAAATCAAGAAGCATATGGGGAAAATTATCGTTCTCCTAAAAGAGTTGGAAAATCTCCTAAAAGACATCTTACAGATCCATCATTATCATGTGCTTGTTTAGGATTAACACCAGAGAAACTTTTAAAAGATTTAAATACATTTGGCTTTATGTTTGAAGCACTAGTAGAAAGAGATTTAAGAATATACATGGATTATTTAGATGGACGTTTATATCATTTTAGAGATAATGTTACAGGATTGGAAGTAGATTCAATTTTAGAGTTTGCAGATGGAGAATATGCAGCAATAGAAATAAAACTAGGATATAATCAAGTTGAAGAGGCAAAGAAAAGTTTATTAAACTTTTATGATAATATGATAAAAAAGCCTGCATTTATGTGTGTTATAGTTGGAAAATGTCCAGCAGTAATAAAAGATAATGAAACAGGTATTTATATTGTACCAATTACAGCATTGAAACCATAAAAAAATAGGTTGGAAGAAAATAAAGGAGTAAATATGGGAGAATATAATGGAAAAATAAATGTATCAAAAGATTCAATGTTATTTGTAGTAAATAGTGTATTTAATCAAGGAATAAAGGAAAGTACAACGAAGGAAAATATATTAAAATTAATGCCAGCCATATATGAAAACGCAGATGATGAAGAAATAATAAAAATGTTACCATATAGAACCTATAAAGATTTAGAAAGATTAATCGACTATATAAAAACAAGTGATGATATAAAATCATTTTTCTATAAAAGAGAACATCCAGATATAAGATTCTTAGAAGAAGCGATGATTATAGTTATGAGAGCAAAGTATCAGGATTATAATTATTCGATTAATCCTGGTGTTATAGAAAAGTTAACAAGAGTATTTTCGGAAGAAAATAAAAAAATAGCAGAGAGATATGGAGATATAGAAAATCTAACTGTAGGAATGTTATATGAATATGGAATAGTAGACTTTGATTTTTTAAGAAAACAATTGTGTAAATATATGAATGAAATAATAACTGAGAAGGAACTACGAGACATATACTTTACAAGATTGAATTTAAATACATTTGTAAATGATTATGATATTATGTGGACAAATACTAATGAAATACAACCATTTGTTACATACTTAGATGAGGAGGAAGTACCTATTGACATAGGACAAATTGCTGAAGAACAAAAAGCAAGAAAAATGAAATATAAACAATTTAGTAAGCAAGAATTATCAAAAAGAGAAGAATATCTATATGACGAAAGAGCAAAAAAATTATACAAATTTCTAAAATCTAAAAATGACAATATATATGAATGGACATTTAAGAGACTATTAAAAAATAACGAATTAGGAATAGATATTTTAGGTGATTTATCTAATATGTGTATGTTTGAGGATGATATAGAATTAAAGAAGTTTATGGATTTATTTACAGATTGGTACAATAATAGCCCCAAATATATGTTAGGTGGATATTCACCAATTGAGTTTAGAGAAACATTTAAATAAAAATAAAAGGAGTAGAATATGGTAACATTATCTAAAATAACAGATGGATTGGAAATGGTAGATGATATTATAGATTGTTATTACAATCCAGAGAGGGATGAAATTTTTCTATCAAACATAGGAGAATATGAAGAATTAACAGAAGATGAAATAGACGAATTATTTGAAAAATCTATAATATTACCAACACAACATGAAATAAATGAATATCAGATAATTGTTGATTTTATAGAAACAATAGATAATCTTGAAATTAAGAGCAATTTACAGAGGTTAATACAAGGAAAAGGAGCTTTTAGAAGATTCAAGGACTATTGTTTTGAAATGGATATAATTCAAAAGTGGTATGATTTTAGAGATAAAAGATATAAAGAAATAGCAATTGATTGGTGTAAACAAAATGAATTAGAATATAAGTAAATATAAAAATGTTAAACAAAAATAATAAAAACAATACAAAAAAGTTTCACATTTGAGATAAGCCTTAAGAGTAAAATCTTAAGGTTTATTTTTTTACCTTAAATTTATATTAAAAACAAATAAAAAAGCCTAAAAATCGATTGTGAAGCCAATTAAAAAACAAAGAAAGGAGAGTTATATGAACAAGCAAAAATTAAAAGGATTATGGATTCCAGCAGAAATTTTATTAAATGCAGATTTATCAGATAAAGAAAAAATAGTATTATCTATGATTTTATATTTAAGTGATGGAACAGGAAGTTGTTTTGCAAGTAATAAATATATAGCAAGTATTGTAAATGTAACCTCCGATAGAGTTTCAAAAATAGTAAGCTCACTAAAAGATAAAGGATATGTAGATGTTAATTTAAAATATAAAATAGATACAAAAGAAATTGAGGAAAGACAAATTATACCTATTGCAGAAAATATTAATAGGTATAGTGAAAAAGACCTAAAGGGTATAGGTAAAAATAACTATTCAGGTAGTCAAAAACAACTACACCCTATAGGTGAAAACGACAAAGATATAATAAATAATATAAAAAATAAAAATAATTATAATAAGGAATTACACATTAAAAAGAATAATAAAGCTAACTTTGAACAGCGAGATTATACTGGCTTTGACTTTACTAAATTATATGCAAATGCTGATGCTTTTTTATAAGTACAACATTTGCATATAAAAAATCAGCTACTAGAGTAAAAAAACTACTTTGGAGCTGATTTTTTTATCCTAAAATTGCAAATAGCAAGTTTAGGATAAATCAAAAAATATTATGAAATATTTTTTGAAAAAGGGGTGTGGGGAAAAATTTTTTCCCTGCCACAACAAATACTTTTAGCGATAGCAAAAAAGTGTTGTAGTTGTGTTACAAGACGAATGAGAAAGAGCAGAATTTTAGAAATGATATGTCTTATTAGTTAGCAAGTCGAAAAAGAATTTATTTAAAGGAGGATTGTGAAAAATGAGCTATGCAATTATAAGAAACACAAAATACAAAAGAGAAAATTTAAAGGGAATATTTAGGCACAATGAAAGAAGAAATAAAAATTATTCAAATGAAAATATAGATAAAGAAAAATCATATTTAAACTATTCTCTAAAATCTCCACAATATAGTTATGAAAAAGAATTTGACAGAATAAAAGAAAAATATAACTTAAAAGGACAAATAAAAACAGTAAGTAATATAGCTTGTGAATATATAATAACATCAGATCACGATTATTTTGAAAGAATAGGGGAAGAAGAAACAAAGAGGTATTTTGAAACTGCATACAAATTTGTAGCAGAATATAAAGAGTAAGGAGAACAGTATATAATGTCTGCAAAAGTGCATATGGACGAACAAACGCCTCATATGCATTTAATATTTTTACCAGTAGTTCACACACAAGATAAAAAAGGAAATTCTATTGACAAATTAGCTTGTAGCGAATTTTGGAAAGCAAAAGATAGTTACAGACAATTACAAGATGCTTTTTATAAGTATATGGTAGAAAATGGGTTTGACTTGCAAAGAGGTTTGCCAAAAGAAGAAACTAATAGAGAGCATTATTCTGTTGAAGAATATAAGAAAATAACAAACTTTAAACAGACTAAAGAAATTTTAAATAATATGAAATTAGAATTACCAGATATTCCAGATATAACAGATATAAATATAAACAGATTATCAAAGAAAAGAGATGAAAAAATTTTAGAAGAAATTATAAAACCAAAAGATAATGTAATTCAAAATTTGTATCAAGATAATATAAACTTGCATAGGCAATTATCAAGGCAAGCACAAGTTATAGAGGAGGCAGAAAAATACCAAAAAGAAAGAGATAAAATACTATCTGATAATGAAAAATTGCATAATGAAGTAGATAATATTAAAGCAGAATATAATAAAAAAGAATTTGATTTGGAATGGAAATATACTAATAGAATCAATAAATTGGAAAAAGAAAATAACTTTTTACACAAAGTAGTAGATAGATTTAAGGAAACAATTGATATATTTATAACTTGGATTTGCAAAAAGTTTGATATGGGTGCAGAAAATAAATTGATTAGAGATTTTGAACGAGAAAATAATATGATGCTAGATGCAGAAAAACAAATGAAACACGAAGAAAGGGAAAAGGATTTAGAGATGGAAAGATAAGGAATTAAGACAATGAAATACAACAATTTGATTATTGATTTTTTTTTGGTTTTATGGTATATATATGTTGAAATGCAAAATATGAGGAGAAATTATTTATGGAAAGAAAATTTAATAAGGGAGATATTGTTCAACATTTTAAGAGAGAAAAAATGACTGAGGAACAATTAAAAGAAGAACCAAATTTATATTTATATGAAATTATTGGTACTGCAAGACATACTGAGGATAAGGAAGAATTAATGATTTATAAACCTTTATATCCAACCGAATGTACAAATGGCGTTGATTTTGCTGCAAGACCATTAGAGATGTTTATGTCAGAAGTAGATCGTGAAAAGTATCCAAATATTACTCAAAAATATCGTTTTGAATTGAAGAAATAATAGAATAATAGCTATATAGTAACTAAATATATTTAAGTAGAGGTGTTAAGTAAATGAATAATTATATAGATACATTAAATGAAACAATAAAATCATATTATAAGATTTTATCGGAGGATTTTCCAGAATTTTTGAATGAGTATATTAATACTCCAGAAATGTTAAAACAAGCTAAAATAAGTGTAAGTTGTGGTACAATATATTCAAAAATGTATAATCAAATGTGGTATTCAAGTTTAGATCATAGTATTGCAGTTGCTTTAATAATATGGCATTTTACAAAAGATAGAAAGCAAACTTTATCAGGGTTATTTCATGATATTGCAACGCCAGTATTTAAACATTCTATTGATTTTATGAATAAAGACTATGAAAAACAAGAATCTACTGAAGAATTAACCACGAAAATAATTAGCGAATCAAAAGGGATAATGGCTTTACTAAATAGAGATGGTATAGAAGTTGAAGAAGTAGCAGATTATCATATATATCCTATTGCAGATAATGATGCTCCTTGTCTTTCAAGTGATAGATTAGAATATACTTTATCTAATGGATTAGGAGCAACAGAAAAGATTTGGACTTTAGATGATGTAAAAGAAATTTATGATAATATAGAAATTCAAAAAGATGAAAATGGTATAGAAGAATTAGGTTTCAAAGATATTGCTATTGCAGAAAAATTTGTACATACAATGAGCATTTTATCAAGATTATATCGTAGAGAAAAAACGCTTTTTTCAATGCAAATGCTTGCTGATATTATGAAAATAATGTCTGATAATAATTTGATTAATGTAGCAGAAATGTATAATCTATCTGAAGAAGAAGTAATTGAAAGAATAGAAAAATGCAATGTTAAAAATATATCTAATGGTTTTAAAACATGGAAAAATGCTACAGATATTTTAACAAGTGAAATAGCTCCTAAAGGAAAATATTTTGTAAATATTGAAAAAGTTAAAAAGAGATATATTAATCCATTAGTTAGATATAACAATGAATATAAAAGAATAAAAGATATTTCAGAAAAAGCAACTAATGATATTAATGAAGCTCTTGAATATAAAACTGCTAAATTTGTTTTTTTAGATTTTGATTTTAATTAATAATTTAAAAAAGATGTATTCCAAAATGGATATTAATAATAGATATTGTGAAGTAAATCACATAAAATCAAGACAGCATAAAGTTTGTGAAGAAGTTGGAGAATTAGATTACGATTTAAATGTTAATATGGAAAGAACAATGAATTATAAAACAAAAGTAGAACAAGTGATTGCCCTTGTTCTATTTTTTGCTATCTGAAATCCATTTTTCAAATTCTTTTGGGGTAATTTCTTTATTTAGATATTTAGTTTTCATAATAACCCCATCTTTTTTATACTTTTCAAATCTAGCAATGGCAGTATCCGTTCCATAATGAGAAACAGAGCTCGCAAGAGACATATATCGTTTTCTATATTTATCTAAAAGTTTATCTTCTTTTAGTGATTTTTTATAGGCTAATTCTTTTCCAATTTGCCTACAAGTTTTGCCTGTATTTTCATATTCTACATTACAATATTTAGTTTCTTTTAAATTTGATGGGACAAAGTAATATCCACAATTTTGGCATTGTCTTATAGTATTATGATTATCAGACATAAATTCTTTAAACATAAGAGCTATTATTGCTAAAATATCTTTGCTTTCAAAATAGTATGGAATATTATATTTGCTAATATCTATGTTTTCAAAAAGTAAACCAAAAGTTTCAAATTGTATATTTAATTTTTCCATAAATCCATTTATTTCAGTTTCATTATATTTCATTGATTTATCTTCATAATATTTTTTTTCTTCTTGTATTATATTTTGTATATCTTCTTGAGTTAGTTCTAATGAATCATCATATCGCATAAAGAAGTTGGTATCATATGGTAATTTTAGATTTTTTAATAAAGTATATTTAAGATATAAAAATTCTTCTTTATATTCTTTTACAATTCTATCAAGTTCTTTATTAAATTCAGAAAATGAAAGTTTTAAATGTGTTGATGAGTCTTGATTTGCCTTCTTAATTTTAGGATATTTTCTATAATATAAGTTTTCAAAACAAAACCAAAAAACAAAAGATCTGCAATCTTCATCATCTTCAAAATCTGTATTTAAAAATATGAGTAGAAAAGAACCTATTGCATCAATCATATGCTCAGTGTTATATGATGAAAAAAATATTTTTTTACTTTTATCATAATACATATGTTTAAAAACAAAAAGCTCTAGTCCTAAATTCTTGTCAAAAGCCAGTTTAAAACTCAATTTTAACACCTCCACATCAAACAACCTAAAATTAATGAAAAATTTTTTGAGATTGTACAGTGTGAATTTTAAAAAATCGCACTTATAATGTATACAACACTTAATTGACATAATTTTACTACAAAAAGTCGAAAAAGTCAAAAAATGGAAATGTACATTGAGAATTAAATAGTAGTTACAAGCACGAATAATGATACTTTCGTCTGGCTAACGTGATGTAAAGGGGCGATTCTGTAAAGCAGGAATGAGGGCAAATCTCATATGGGAGCGAATCCACTTGTAGCGGTATAAAATTCTAAAATTTGGAAAAAATAAAACAAGAGGAGTGAGGCTATTGGAAGAAAAAAAGAAATATAAGAAAAAGAATGATTTTAAGATAAATATAATTTTTAATGATAAGGGTGAGGCTCTAGAAAAGATTATTGAAAGAGCATTTGGAAATTATTGTTTAAAAACAGCAAAAAAATAAGATGAGACAATGGTATTTGATGAGATAATATGGTATAATTAAGTTAGCTGTTCGAAGCTTTAGCTGAGTTACAGCTGACTTATGCAACCGAATGTGAATGAGGTTGTAAACATTAGTTAAGAGTATCAATATTATCTCATTATTTTTAGCAGGAAGGAGGAAAAATGAGTTTTAATATAATGAATAATATTGATTATAGAGTAGGCATATATATAAGACTTTCAAAAGAAGATGAAGAAAAGGAAAAATATTCAGAGAGCGAGAGTGTACAAAATCAAAGAACATTACTTATGCAATATATTAAGGAAAACAAGTTTAATTTTGTTGCAGAGTATGTAGATGACGGAGTAAGTGGTACAAGTTTTGATAGACCAGCATTTAATAAAATGATAGACGATATTGAGCAAGGCAAAATAAATATGGTTATAACTAAAGACTTATCAAGACTTGGAAGAAACTATGTACAATCTGGATATTATACAGAAACTTATTTTCCAGAGCATAATGTAAGATATATTGCTATTTTAGACAATATAGATACAGCATTAGATTCTGCCAATAATGATATAGCACCTTTTAAATCTATATTAAATGAAATGTATGCAAAAGACACATCCAAAAAGATAAATAGTGTTTTACAATCAAAAAGAAATAATGGAGAATATCTAGGAACAGCACCTTATGGCTATAAAAAAGATCCAGAAAATAAATACCATTTAATAATAGATGAAGAGGCAGCAAATGTTGTAAAACTGATATATGAAAAATATTTAGCAGGTTTTGGTACAATGCAAATTGCAGATTATTTAAGTAAAAAGAAAATTCCAATTCCATCAGATTATAATAAAAGAAAAAGAGGTACAAAATCTCTAACTTATGGATTGTGGCAACAATCTACTGTAAGATTTATTCTTTCAAACGAAATTTATACAGGAACAGTAATACAAGGGAAAAGAAAAAAGGTAAGTTTTAAATCTAAAAAGTTTATTAATTTACCAGAGGAAGATTGGGTTAAGGTAGAAAATATGCATGAGGCAATAATAAGTAAAGAGGATTTTGAAAGAGCAAAAAAAGTAATAGATGCAACAAAAGGTTCAAGAGTAGTTCAAAATGATTATTTATTTAAGGGATTACTTAGATGTTATGATTGTAAAGGATATATTGGAATAAGAAGTCCAGATAAAAACGGAAATATTTATGGCAGATGTCAGAGATATGGAAGATTTGGAAAGTTTGATGTATGTTCTCCACATAATTTTAATTATCAAGTTTTTGAAGAGCAAATGCTAGAAGTTTTAAAAGAAGTTTGCAAAGAATATACAAATAAAAAGAAACTAGAAGAAATTGCAAAACAAACTAAAACAAGTGGGGCAAAAGAGTTTGATATAAATAAACAAATTGAGTTATTTAAACAAACAATAGAAAAAGAAACTAGAAAACTTGAAGTAATGTATGATGACAGATTAGCAGGAATAATTTCTCTTGATGAATATATGAAAAATGCAAAAAGAATAAAAGAAATTGTAAAAGGTTATGAAGAAAATATTAAAGATTTAGAAAAAGAATTAGCAGGAGAAAATACAAAAAATAAAGAAACAAAATTAGATAATTTAATAGAAGAGTTTCTTGAAATGGAGAAACCAACAAAAGAGATAATTAGAGAGTTTATAGAAAAAATAGAGATTCATAGTGACAAGCAAGTTGATATATATTTCAACTTTAAACCACTACAAGATTTAAATAATAATTTTATATGTGCTAAGAAGAAATATGAGATTAAAACAGCATAGAGGATATATTGTTTTTGCTCGAATAAGAAACGAGTATTGCTAGGCGGATGAGGGAGTCATCGACGCAGGCGTACATAGGTACGTTGAGGAGAGACGACTGAAATCCAACAACGCAAGACGAAGTTTATTATTAGAGCTAGTAAAAATGTCCACAACTGCAACATACACATGCAGCTGTATGGGTAATAATTGCAGAGGCTTTATTAGGATTTGGAGATAAAGCGGGAGAATTGTTTAGGATGATAAATCCAATAGAACATGCAAGAACTAAGGAAATGGCTAATAAATATAAAGTAGAACCATATGTTGTAGCAGCAGATGTGTATGGACAGGAGAATTTAGCAGGAAGAGGAGGCTGGACTTGGTATA
>OKVE01000371.1_pt1 | contig 17297 bp, 23 predicted proteins | sample 1604781 | NCBI WGS metagenome assembly OKVE01 (sample SAMN01760918, study PRJEB22395) | human gut metagenome
AGATGACAGAAGCCATGCGGCACCGGCTACAACAGCGCCCTGCATCAGAGTCACCAAGGTAATAGCCAAGCCGACTGCGCCTTTCATCTTGTTGAGATACGCAGAATTGTTCGTAATCCGCATTTCGGCCTCTTGGACTCGTGTCTCAAGAGCTTCTAGGTCTTGGGCATACGAACTGTGCTTCTGCTGCATCACAGCCACCGAAGTACGAATCTCAGTCATGTGGTTCAGCGACTCTTTCACGTCGTTGATGCTCTTCTGGATACTTTCCAGTTGAGACTTGATGACGGAAATTTCTACCTTCGGATCGTCAAGCATGCGGCAGCCTCTTACTTCTTAGCGGTGCTTTTTGCTTGCACTGTCGCGGGAGTTGCAGCTGCTTGCAGAGCTTCTACGTCTTCGGACAGCTGCGTCACAGTTCCCTGCAGAGTCGTGAGACTTTGCTGTAATGCAGTCACACTTGCGGAAAGAGTATCCAAAGTTCCTTGCAACGAAGACAGGCTTGTCGTATGGCCTTCCACGGTTTCCGTCAAAGTTGACAAGCTTTCCGTATGGCCTTCCACGGTTTCCGTCAAAGTTGACAAGCTTTCCGTATGCCCGGACACGGTAGTCGTCAGCGTACTAACAGCTTCAGCCTGCGTAGCAGCCCCGGCGTTCAATTCATTAACTGCGGCAACCAGCACCGGAATAACCTGGGTCATGTCCACATAGTGGTAGCCCATGCCGTCAATTTCCAAGGCTGTCGGCACCGCCGTTTTCAAAGACTGACCAACCAAACCGGTCATTAGGTACGAGCCGACGCCTTGCGGATCAAAGATAACCGCCTTGACGTTCTTCAGGGCGGTCAGGGCTCCCGTGATGTCTTCGCGCCCACCCATGTAGCGCTCGTCCATCATCACTTTTTCAGACATTCCTTAATCTCCTTGATTTCCTTTTTCAGGTCTTGAATCGCGGCCAGACACAGCGTCGTCAAGATTCCGTAGTTCACCGTCAGCATGCCCGCCGGAGTACGACGAATCGCCTCAGGAATAACTTTTTCCACCTCCTGCGCGATTACACCGATCGAAGGCTCCCCGGATTCCTTCCAAGAAAAAGACACAGGCGTGATGAAATCGACCGTGCGTAACCCCCACCCTGACTCAATCGGCTCGACATCAGTCTTAAACCGAATGTCCGACGTGGACTGAATGTACTGGCCATACACACCACCTGCAGCGTTGATATCGCCGCCATACAGCGAGCCGGAATCCGACGTACCCTTTTGGAGCGTCAAGTTGCCGCCGACCATAGTCAGCCCACCCGAAGCCTCCGACGTAATGCGGACATTGCCTTCAATCTCGCCACCCGTAAGCGGAAGCCACTTGTCAGTGATGTCCTCTTCGGTCAGATAGTTTTCCTCGGACTCCGTCTTCAAATCTTCGAGCTTGTCATCAACGTATTCGAGCTTGGCGTAATCCTCTTTGATCTGATCAAGCTCAGTATTGATGTTGCCTTCAAGCGTCGAATCGGCGGTTTTAAACTCCTCACGGAGGTCTTCCACAGTCGAGTTGAAGTCCTGGATATTGACCTTGTCACTGAAGACAGCAGCACACGGACGCACTTCGATGCGTGATTCCACCGGGAAAGCTCGAGCTTGCGTACCGTCCACACCACGCTCAACCGTCAGCGTTTCCGCATTACGATTCGTCACTCGGACAATCTCGATGTTCTTTTCCTTATCCACCAAAGTGGCGTAAAACCACGAGACGCCGGTCACCGCGTTGGGAAAGCGATCCCCCTGACCCGGAGTCAGATAAATTTCCGTCGCGTACTGGGAGATTTCGACATTCAAAGTCCCCCAGGCGTTGTTTGCAATCAGAACACCAGCCATCAAACAATCCTATTAAAAAGTACCGTGCCGCTGGTTCTCTGAAAGCCTGCCGCCGCCTCGGTTTTGATGAAGGTCAGCTGTTTTGAATACATCACGCGATACTGAGTGGCCATCGCCGCATTGGAGTACGGCTGTCCGGCATGTGCAAACACGCGAGAGAGCACGCCATAAGTCACCGCATCCGAGTATTCCGTGAAGAAAATCTCGGGGATATTGGTGGTCTCGTGATCAACCGAAACGGTGATATCCATGCGGCACTCGTACTCAGCGTCCGGCTTTGGTACCAGCTGAACGGCATAAGGCTTGCGGAAGACAAAGTACAGCGGACTTCCCTCGTACTTCTCAAAATCCTCCGGATACCGGCGCTCCAGCTCATCCATGTTGGCGATGCGAACACGGTTGCCACCGCAATAGAGCCGCTTTACGCCTTCTGCCTTCAGGCCCATCGGGAGGTTGAACCCGTAATGAGCTCGCCCTTTTTCCGTCTTAAACACCGCCTGAGACACCACACAACCGGTACGTCGGCAAATGTCGTTGACCGTATCCACGATCGCTCGACGCATGACAAACTCCGGGCACCCTTCGGCAACCGGAGCGATCAGCGGAAAAAACTCGTTTACCGGTACGGTCCTCATTCGGTGCCTCCGTTAGCGTTGACCGCTTGGCCCGGCATCAAAGCCGAGCTTGGCGTCGCCTGTCCTCTGGCTTGCGTATTCTGCTGAATCTCACCAAGATAAGACTGATACCAAGCGCTGGCATTTTGGGCTCCGGGAGCGTAGTCGCTTTCCTTGGACGTCGCACGGTAGAGCGCATAGTTCACCAAGGCTTGGGCGTAGGAATCGTCCAAAACCAGCTCATCATCTTCGTCAGTCAGCTCGGCAGGAATACCTGCATAAATGACCTCCACAGCGCCTGTCCCGTCGTTGGGCGGATAGATGCTGAACTCCTTGGGAAACCGATCATCGTAGATGTAGTTCTCAACCAAGGGCTTTTTGGCAATCATGTGCCATTGAGGAAAATAAGCGTCCAGGAGGGACCGAGTTGTAAGGCGAACAGGGGTCAACGGAACCCCGTCTTCGTCAATGTTTCGTGTGATTGACAACAGCTCCCAAGCGTCTGTCGGGAGCGATTGCACTGTACCTTCCTTCAAATGCACGACGGCACGCTTGCTGTAAGCACCGGGAGTCTTAGCGATGGCAATCTGTGCTTCAGAAAACCATTCAATGAGCTCCGGTTTCTTCCAACGGACGTATTCCGGGTCCTGCAACGTAGCCGTCACACGACCAAGTAGTTCTTTTACTTTCATGCTTGAAACAGGGAGAGGGGCCCCAGTAGCAGTTACACCTCCCCCTGCCCGTTGTGGATGGTTAGGAAGCCGCCACGATCGGCACCAAGCACTGACCTTGCGTGACCTTGCAGCCCCACACGTTCAGGCCGCGAACCAGTTCACCGAAGTCGGTCGGGTTGCGGAGGTGTTCCATCTTCGTGAACTGCGAAGCAAAGCTGATGCCTTGACGCTGACCGGCGAAGATGACGTGGCGCTTCTTGTTGCCGGAACCGGCGGTGGTGTTGTCCCACTTCTTCTCGGCGTTGGCACGCGGAAGCAGATTGCTCACGTAGAACGTGAAGCCCGCGATCTGGCCAATTCGGCCATTGCGCAATGCAGACGTGGAGTCGCCCATGAAGTCGGCAGCCACAAGCTTGGAATTCATCAGAAGCTGGTGTTCCTGCGGAGTAATGACCATGTAGCGGCCATCTGCCGGAACGTTGGCTTCGTCAAGCACCGTTGCAGCCTGAGTGATGTAGCTCAGGATGTTGTCAGCCGTCAGAGCGATCGGAGCCGTGTCGGTACCCATGTCATAGGCACCGGAAATTGCACCGGCATTGGCGCCACGGTTCTTTTCCCAGACAGCGTCGTAGACGTTGCCGGTACCCGTGCGGGTCTTCCAATCACCAGCGGCACCGAAGAAGGTGTCGTACAGGCCGATCGAATCGACCTTGATCTTCATCTTCATCGTGGCATCGTCGGTGAACATGGACATCAGGTTGGGCTTGGATTGCAGCTTCATAACGTCTTGGACGTTGAAGGCAAAATAGTGGCCCTTGTCAACCTTGATTTCGAAGGTCTCGCCTTGCGGGACTTCGTAGGTCAGCTGCATACCGACCTTGTATTCGTTGATCGTGATGTCCGGGATCGTGTTCACAACCACGGTATCGCCGACCTGGCTGATTTCACCGTACCAATTGGTGTTAGCGATTTCACCAAAGACAGTGGTCGCGTAGAACTTAGCGGCCAGCTTACCCGACCAAAGAGTCGGAATAAAAGTGCCGGAATACGGCGTAGTCGGTGCATTGACCGAATTGCTTGCGCCCCAAATCTGGTTATTGGTCGGGGTCGTTACAGCAGGCGTAACAGTCGCCATAGAATCTCTCTCCCTGCGCTGCTACGCCTATCAGATTAAGGACGTACCTTCCCGTTTGCGACAGCAGCATCAATCTCTTGTTCAAGCGCTTTGAACTCGTCCTTCGTGATCTCCCCACGACGAGCAAGTTCGTAAACCTCTGCGATCTTTGCCTGCGTCCAGATATGCTCCTGCGGAGCCGTAGGCGCTGCGGCTGTTGATCGTTCCGGGGACACCTGACGAGCCAAGGGATTGCTGTGAGACTTCTGCTGCTTAAGCGTGCGGTACGCGTTGAAAATCGCTGCCACACGGTGACCGTCCAGTCGCTCCGTTGCTGCGTTGAGCGCGTCTTGTCGGCTCACACCCAAGATGGGATCAGCTTCTTGGAGCCAAGAGATAAACTCCTGGTCCTTGTCCTGGGTTTCCCAACCGGGGCAATCGCGGCTAAGGTCTGCGTAGAAGGTGCTGGTGGCATACGAAGCAGCCTGTTGGCTGTTCTGCGCTACCTGAGCTTTCAGCTGGTCTACCTCACGCTGCATACGCGATGCAAACGTGTTGTACTCCTTCATCTCTTCTCGTGCGCCACGACGCACGAAATCAATCATTTCGTTGCCATAAGAGGCAACGTCTTCCTTCGTCAGATACCCACGAGATGCCTCTTGCTTAGCTGCGTCTTCCTGAAGCTTTTGGTTGGCCCCAGCCAGTTGCTGAAGGCGGGCTTCAAGTTCACGCACCTGTGCATTCAGTCGAGGAACTTCGCTGTTGTACTTGCCCTGCAAAGAGCTGTAACGCTGGCGAAGTTTTTCAACTTCGGCATCTTCTTCAACCTTCTCTCCAGTGGGCGCTTGCGTTTCCTGCTTCGGCTCTTCCTTCGGTTCCGGCTCGGTCTGTGCGGGTTCTTTCTGTTCGCCCGGCACGCCTGCAAACTTAGCCCCGAGGGCTTCTGCGTACTCTGCTTGTGCCTTGATGGATTCAGGCAGTTCCATAGTTTTTTCTCCTTAGCTCCGACTTTACGGTCAGCTGAAATTGCGATTTCTCTTGATCAGGTTTAACAAATCCGTGACGATCTCTAGGCGGCCTTGCGCTCGGTACAAGGTTGGAACCTCTGTCCCCTTTGCCAAGGTGTCGCTGATTTCGTCTCGGCGCGACTCGAGAAAAGCAACGAAAGGCTCAAACTCCTCTGCGTTCAACTTGCGAAGCACAGTCCGAAGTCGCCTCTCTTTACTCTCCGAATTATAGCTCATATATGGCCCTTTTTGAATACAGCTTGCTTACACAACCACCATATCTCGAGCAATTTCACCCATGTAAGTAATGCTCGAGTGTTATGCACGTTTCGGCGTCGTTGCCCCCGCGTTTTCCTGAGGCGTTCCGTCCATCAGCCGTCGCTGATCCATATTGTTGTCAGGCTTAGCCGGAGTTCCTCCATTGGCTGCCTGTCCGTTCTGCTGGTTAGCCATCGCCTGCTGCTGCACCTGAGCCTGCAAAGCCTGTTGCTGGGCCATCGCCTCCCTCGCCCGAAGAATCGGCAACGCCGGGACAATCTTGTCCGTGTCAAGGCCGAGGGTTTTGGCCACCTCACGCAGCATATATGCCAGGCCTTCCTGACCGACAATCTGAGCAAAGATCGGGTTGGACGCAACGATATTCAGGAACTCATTCTGGCGCTGTTGTTGCTGCTGCTTACGCACCAGGGCCTCTGCACCGTCAGCCACGATGTTCACATCACCCTTCAACTCCATGTCGTCCAGATACATCATGTTGTAGAAGTACAAACGCTCAATAGCGGGCTTCAGCACACGATCCACACTTGCTACGACATTCTTGATCGACTTGCCAGCATTTGTCATCAGCATGCTCATACCGGAAGCCGTGCGGCCCGCACCCGAAGAACTCGTGCCTGCCATGTAGCGCGGAATGCCCGTATACTCGTCGGCCAGCTGGGAGAACTTCTCGTAGATGCCCATGAGCTCCGCCGCATTGGAGGCCGGTTGGAAGAAACTAATCGGCTGCTGAGAAGTCGGTGCTTCGTACTCGTTGTTCTGATACTGCCAAATCTTCCACGGACGCATCTCGGTGAGGTTCTCGCCTTCCGGAAGCTTGGAGATGTCGTAGACAACCTGCGGACCGGACGCAATGGACATGTTGTTGACCAGGGCGCGTGCCGCCGCGTTACAGATCGCCTGCGTATCCGCGCAAAGATCGGGAATCGAACGACCCCAGAAGCACCCCGGGATGTTCTCCCACGATGTCTTGTAGTACGGCTTGCGGTGCAGAGGGTCGGGATTGAGCGTTGCCTTGATCACCCAGCGACCAACCAGCCACGCTTCAATGTGATACTCGGCCAGGGGATCGTCGATTTCAGCCGGGTCCATGCCCCACTCCAGCAAGAGCTTGCCCTGCACGGAGCCCCAGAACTGAAGCGCGTCGATGAGCTTGGACGGGTTGTTCATCGCCTGGTAAGGCTTGCCTTCTGCATCCACGCGCTCGCTGTCAATGCTCAGCCATTCGGACAAGCCGCCACGGCCATATTCGTCCAGCACAGCGTTGATTGCGGGGGCTGAGTACCCTTCGACATCCCGCATGGCCACAAGGCTTTCGCGGGTTAAGCGGTGGCGTTCGATCAGGTATCCGTCGTCAATATTTGTGGCGTCAGGAGCCGGATAGATATTGAACGGATCGACTCGCTCCCATTCCAAGCGGAACGCATCCTCCGTGTTCACGGAAAACGTGCCGTTTTGCATCGGAATCCACTTAAGCATTGGGCGCACGCGGATCACCGGACCTTTGAGAATTGCCGCTGGGAACGTCACCAAGTCGTCGATGAAGGCATCCAGCGCCTCTTCGAACCCGCCTTCCTTCAGCTGATCCTTCATCTTCTCGGTCATGCGGTCGGCACGCTCTTTGGCAGCCTCTTGAATCTTGGCATAGGCCTGATCCCGCACAGCAAGCATAAACTGCTTCACTGCATCTTTTGTCGGCACAACTCCAAGCATCATGGCCTGCTGAATCTGCTGTTCCGCAACCTCGATGATGCCGGCTTTCGTCTCATCGTCGATGTCCGAGACGGGCGTAGGACTGCATCCCCAAGGCATATCACCCAAGGCTTCGCGCAACCAGCTCGCTGCCGCACGGCACTTGTTGCTCGTCAGCAGCATGTAGATGATCGTCGAACCCTGTTCTTTCAGGATTGCCAGCATATCGGGGTCATATTCACCCCTTCGCTGTCGAATCGCCTTCAAAAGTAGCGGCTCAACCTTGTCTTCCTTCGCCTCTTTGGCTTCTGACCAGCATTTGCGGATGTACGCGGCCAACCCCTCGATCTCGGGAGCAGTATTCGCCTGCTCAGCCTCCCGCAACTCATCTTCCTGCATGCGGGCCAGCGAACGAACCTCGATCAACCCGCCCAAAAGCTTCACCGGAGGCTCTTTCGGCAGTTGGGGTATAGCGTGTACCCCACCTTGAAACTCCATTTATCTCTCCTATACGTATACGTAATTGCTTTTTTGGATGGGGACAGCTTTTCTCTTCAAATTATGCGCGAAAACGCCGCTCGTGTCAGTATGCAAACAGCCATACTGCAGGGCATCGGCGATATCTGACCACGGATGGGTCTTGTCAGGCTTGTCTTCAGCCTCTCCGTCGCTCTTTTTACGGTAGCGATACTTACCTGCAAGGGCCGCAATCACACCTGTGCATCGAGGGTCGATCTGAATGCCCGGTTCACCGTCAATCAGACGCTGCAAGAGCGTATCCACACAAGAAATTCGGGCCTGGATGTTGTTGGTTGAGGCCAATCTGACCACCAAACCCTCTTGCCGGATGATGTCCAAGGCTGTTTTTTCGTCTGTTTGGCTTCTTGCACGCGCCGCCGGGTCAAGTACAACGATCGCCGGGTGCCCCGGAAACCTCGTCGCCAGTATCGGCTTCACTTTTTCCTTCAGAAAGCGCGACATCCCGCAGCCTTCAGCGTATGCCTCATCCAGCACAAGCACTTTTCCTTTAAAGTCCACCTGCAAAAACACCGCCGCAGGATGCAAAGCCGCATCCATGCCGATGATTACAGGGCTTGTAGAGCTCTGGAGATAGTGCAGCGGCTCCTTGGAGAGATGCATTTCGCGCGAAAACGCCTTGAAGACCGGCATACCGGCCAGCGATTTGCCGAATTTGTTGTCGATGTAGACCGAAACCCAATCCTCGTCCTTGCCTTCGGCCAAGTTGTCGTAGTATCCGGCAGGCAGATACTGCAGCCAGTCAGCTTGCGAAGACCGTCCGGAAGGCTGGATCGTCACATGGCAGTTGCTTGGAGGGTTAGACAACAGCTCTTCCCAGTAGGTATCCTGGTCAGGAGGGTTGGTCATCCCCCAAATGTGCGCGTTTGACTTGCCTTCGTCCGTCACACAGCCACCAACCGGATTCCCTCGGTCGTCCGTACCCCATTCAGCTCTCGGCGGCACTAATGCCTTGTTCGGGTAACGTCCGAGACGGCCTTGCACAGCCTTAAAAATCTCCGGATTGATCTCTCGGAATTCATCCATCACGGCGAAACTCAGCTGCAAGGACAACAGACGACGCACGTCTTTTGTTTCATCCAGACCACGGAAGAGTACCTCGCATTCCACGTCCCCGAACCGCAGCATGAACTTGTTGTCGGTGCGCATGTACTCACCGGCCTGCCCGTCGATATACCAAGACAAAAAGTCAGGGATTGAAGTGTCCTTTAACTGCTCTCTTGTGTTACGCAGCCATAGACAGCGGCTATGCCTGATGCCGTCCGACCCCTTGGCCATCTTGGAAGCGTGGTAGGCGATTTTCAGAATTCCCGCCGAAGTCTTGCCGGAACCAATCGGACCGACAACCAACGAAATGAACTTCTCGCTTGTAAAAAACGGAACCAGAGACTTCGGTGGGACGTAAGTTACATTAGCCATTCCACACCAAGCTCACAAGCCACAATGCAAGACAATAGACGGCAACATCAACTGCAAGACCCTGACAGTACGTCTTGAAAAACTCAGGATCACCAAGGTCTTCCTCTGCACTTTTCCGGATGAAGAACCCTTGCATGACACCGAGCAGAAAGATCACCAGGAAAACGATGAACACGGGCAGGTTAACCATTGGAAGCCTCCTTCAGTCGTTCTACAAACTTATCGGCTCCGGGACACCAAGGGACATTCTCTGTCTGGTAGCGCATCGAAGTCCAAAGGTAGAAGTTCGCAAACATGCCGTTGGACTCGTGTCCATCGTCCATATAGTACCCTTGACACTGCGCGACATGCTCGAACGGGCTCATGTGGCCGCTCTTAAAGAGCTTGGCCACGAACTTCTCATCTTCCTGCAGCGTAGTCTTCTTGCCGTCTCCACGCATCACGGACACACGAGCACAAGCGGCAATGGCGCGAATAATCAAGTCCTCTGTGGTCTCACAGCCTTCCTGAAGTAGTTCGCCGTATGGTATGTGGTATTCGTGCTTCTCCAGCTTCTTGGGCGTCGCAGCCTCCATGGATTCCTTCATCGCCCGTGCCAAGGACTGAATTTCGGGCTGAGCATCCGGGGCCAAACGTAAAGCGAAGAAGTTGTCGGTCTCAGTGGCTGTCACGATCGTGCGGATCGGCAGGAACGGCTCAAGAATGCGATTGATGATCTGCTTGGAGAGGTTGTAGCGCTCTTTCCACGCCATGGCACACTTGGCCACCTCGCTTGCCAAGCCCTTCCATTCAACCTCGAAAGACTCAGCGTCTTCAGGGCTCAGCGGCTTGCCTCCCACCATCCCGGACTTGTTGGTCGTCAGAGAATCAAAAAACACCGGATCGCAGGCGACTTGGTTGGCCAAGACGTGCGTCGGTGTTGCGCGACTTGAAGCTGCATTGCGGCTGAACATGCGATGGGTCATAAGCTCCGAGTGGATATATCTCGGATACATCAGCTCCCACGTAATGATGGGGGCGTCACCTCTTTCGTGGTAGGAATACGCCAGCACGGTTGCCTTAGACTGCCCCACCTGTCGGGTTGTGGAATTTTCAGTGAAATACATCTGCTTCGACTCCTGCAACGTCAATGTCCTTAGCTTTCATGCGCTTACCGAGATACGCGCGATACCCAATCATCAAATCGAGCTGGTTACGCATCCACTCGAACTCGTCCATGGACATGCCGGGAGGCAGAGTTCCGAGAAGCACACGCTGCAAACGCACGATGCGGATGCACAGCTGGGCATACTCAGCCTTCATGCGTTCCTTGAAGTCGTCGCTATTCATCCACTCGACGGTCTCTTTCAGTTCCATCATTTCGAATCACCTTTCGGTCAAATTCCTTCGTCAGCCACTTGTTGCCACGAGCGCGTCTCAGCTTACTGGCACGTTCCTTGGTGTACGGCTCACAGCCGTCGTTAACCCACCTATATGGCAACTTACTTGACTGACTCACGCTTCTCTCCAATCGAACGACCCGGCCTGTTGCACTCAATTGCTCGATAAAGAACCCAAAGAACCAGCTGGGTATGTCCGAATGTCGGACTGGTGTTCCCTCTTTGAGCCCTCTATGTCTTCACACAGAGGTTTGGCCAAACCTCCTTACTTGATCGTGTGCCGGGTCAATCTTGGCAGGGGCAGTGAGGTTCGAACTCACAACCGCCGGAATCAAAATCCGATGCTCTTCCAATTGAGCTATGCCCCAACATGTTCTTATGCTGTCCCTTCAGGCATCTCCAGCGTCCCGGCTTCCAGGTCGTTCAAGTCCATGCGGCCACGCGCGATGCGCCAAAAGTACGAGTCCTCGTAGGTCATCTGATCCAAGAAAAACTTCTGCACGATCGGGTTGCGAAAATCTCCACGCACATACAAATAGATCGGGTTCGGCTCTTCCTCAGGGCCATCCAGGATACTTTCGACGCTCTCAGCCAGCTCTGCTTCGGAGACCATGTCGCCTGGATAGATCGGCGAGGCGTTCTGCATGATCATCGACACGTTGTCGTCTTCGATCTCCATCTTGGTAAGCTGTTCAAACTGTGTCAGATCGTCGGTGGAAAACACCGGCTTGGGCATCTTGAATCTATTCGACAACTTCCTTCTCCTTGAACGGCAAGTCGAGCACCACTTCCTTCGGGGTCTCTTCGACCTTCTCGACCTGCTTGATGACAACCTCTTCCTTAGTCTGAGGGACAGTGATGGTGATTGAGAAGCCAGGACCGGCTTCGACTTTTGAGGTCTTCTCCGGTTCCAAATCCCCAAGCTTCGCAATGGTTGCCAAAGTCGTGACTTTGTCCTTCAGGGCTGCGCTGGGATCGAGGGCTTTCTGGTAGATGTGATCGAGCAGCTTCTCGGCCATGATCTTGGCCTTCGTCGTGAAGGTCTTGCCGGTACGGTTGCGCTCTGCGATGGCGTTGCTCACCTCGCGGTTCAGCCATTCGTTGGTTTTAAGCTCAGCCCACTGCTCAGACGTGTACCCGAACCGATACGCAATATCCGCCGGTTCTTCCACGCCTGTTGCCAGTTCCTGAATGAACTGAGGGTCGATGTTGTAGAGCTCCTCAGCAGTCAGTGCGCTTTGCTTCTTCATCGTGCTTCTTCGCTAATCTGGCCTTCCGTGCGGCTTCTTTCCTCGCGCGTTCCTTGTCGATCGCATCCTGCTCAGCGGCTGAGGGTCTCAAGTCCGGCTGCCGCCAGTTGAGATATTCCGTCAAGGCGTCGCGGATCACGGTGCTGATGCCGTTTCCAGTGGCCTTCGCGTAAGTTCTGAGCCTGTCAGAGAGCGACTCTTCCAGGCGAAAAATCATGTTCTTATTCTTCATCTGTAAAAACCCCTCAGCTACAGAACATGATGTTGGAGGAAACACGACCATAAGCTGAGGGGTGAAATCAAAAATGCGCAGAGGGTTGGAGTTTTTGGATTCCTTCGTTTTCCACCCCCTGCACATTGAAATTTGAGGCGGCCTGGCTCGCAAGCCGCCAAGGAGGCCTTGAGTTGAGTCAAGGCACGCAGCTATCCGTGGATGTTCGTTCGATCATGGAGGTGAAGACAAGCCAAGAAGCTTCTGCCAACCGGATACCACGGACTCTCAGGCCTACGGGCTTCGATGCGCTGCGGGCGTGGTGCGTTCACGATCACCACGGTGTTAAGTATATACGAAAACTCGAGCTGTTGGCACGCCTCGAGGCGTAAACATGAAATCTAGGGTTTTTACCTACTTTTGTATATACAAAATTTAAAAATTGGGCTTGCTTTACGGGTTTGAATTAAACCCCCATAGGCCACCCCACCCCCTGGCCTCCTCCCCCCACCCCTAGGGTGCCCCCGATCTCTACATATGAGGCAAGGCGCTATTGGTGCCGTTTGAGCCTCACGCTCCTTAACAACTCGCAACCCCTCCACTCTCAAGACCTCAAAAAGTCTTTGCAGTGGGCATGCCTGAACGCCTTGATACACAGGGCGCTCAATATGCCCTATTGCTCTAATCGTTCACTCTCTAAAGGAGATAACTATGACAAAGATCATGTCCAAATACGCCGACCTGTTCAAACACGACGCCGAACTCGTCAAAGCTCTTGAAACTGTTCGCAAGGCAGGCCTTGCAACCGCCGAAGCAAAAGACGCCCTAATCCGCCGCACTGTGACGTTCGCTTATGAGCAGAAAAACTCTGACCTCGTCAATGGCGCGGCCAAATGGCTAGAGTCTGAAGGATTCCGTGACGTTTCGGCGGCATACACTTTCACGCTCGAAACTACCCTTAATGGCCTAATCCCGTGTGCGGCTTTTGAAGGCCGCGTTATCTACGCTCCCGCGTGGAAAGATCACGACGCTGTTTGCCGCAAACTGAAGGCCGCCAAGCCTTATCAGGAATGGAAAGCCGTCAAAGACGCCGAAAAGGCGGCGAAGAAAGAAAGCCGCCCTGCCGAACTCGTTCGGAGTTACAGCCCCGAATGCCACAATGCGACAACCGCCGACAGAATTGACGCCGCGCTCGCTAGATTAGGAAAGGCGTCTGCAAAAGATCACGACGCCTTGAACGCCGCAGTTATTGACGGAAAAGACAAGGCCCTCGCGTATCTAACGGACGAGGCTTCTGCAATCAAAGACCTCCGAGAGCTCTGCACTACCATTGCTAACCATAAGCTCACGTTTGCCGAAGTCACTCGCAAGATCAAAGAGCTGAACTAATCAGCCCCGCATGCCCCGAGCCTCAAAACTCGGGGCTTTTTTGTGTCTGCAAAATCCGCAAATTTTTAAAAGGCCTATCATCGAACGAACGGGAGTTCCCTATGGATTTGCTTTCATGCTTTCCCGCCGAATGGCAAGACGATTACAAGCGCAGGCTCGAAGCCTCCAAAACTCGAAAGTTCCGCGCCATGCAAGACGCGGCAACCGAAACGGCCAAAAAAGGCCAAATGCGCTTTGACGTTAAAGGGCGCAGTGTCCTGACGATCGTCACGCTTGGCGTCGAAAAGCTCGCGTCTGCCGACAAGGGCAAGACGTGGTATTTTGTGAATAGTAAGAAAACTCGGCTCTTAAACTCCGAGGCGATTCAAATTCTGCGCGAACGCTTTAATTACCAATGGCAACGCTACGTTAATTCACAGCGCGGCGGAAAAATAGTTCGAACAGAGAATATAGCCGCCCATTGGGGCGACACGGGCAAACGAGTTTTATCGTTTGTTTGAATAATATAAATTCGAATAACTTAAACCCCCAAGATGTTTTGCCTCTTGGGGGTTTTTGCGTTCCGGGCGTGCGTCGAGGCGCCATTTTTCCAACGAGCGCCTGTCGGAGGCGCGTGTATATCGAAATGCGGAATTTGTAACAGCGACTAGAAAACTAGAAAACTAGAAAGCGATTTTTCGCCAGACTCACTTGGAGCTCTGAAAATCTAAGCTGATTCGGCGGCTTTATATAGCGCAATTGAACGTGGAGATATTACCGGCATGTCATTTATGTTTACCGTAGGAAGTGATGAATGGGATTTTACAGATGAAGATCATCCTATTCGCACAATCCATAAAATCAAAAAGGTTTATGAAGTATCCGCCGTAAACTGGCCAGCTTATGACGGTACTGATATTTCCGGTCGTGACAAAGATGCTGTGGATACAGCTAAAAAGGCAGTGGAAACTGCCCGTGCACAAGCATTGGATAATGCAGCGGAAAAAGAAAAAATTAAAATTCGCAATCGTATTTTAGGAGGTATTTAACATGAAAGAAAGACTTATGAAATTACTGAAAGCAAAAGAAGAAGCACGTCAGGCTCTTGTTGAAAGAAGTGAAAAATCTGAGAACGTAGAAGAGCTCCGCCAGATTCAGGCTGATATTACTGCTATCAACAGTGAAATTGAAGAGCTCCGCTCTATGGTGGAAGCAATAGAACAGCCAGCTCCTGCCGCAACACCGGAGGATAAAGACACTGACGCCCGTACAGCTGCAACCGGTGCTGAAGCTGAAGCACGTGCAAAAAGTGCAACATTCATGCCGGGTAAAGGATTTACCGCTTCCCCTGATGGAGTAGCAAGGAAAGCTGAAATTGAAGAAGCGGAAGCAAGAGGTAAAGCACTGAAAGAAGGACGTGCTGTAAAACTATCTGGCGGAATTGTACTTCCAAAGTTTACGGGAACAACTGTAAATAAAACCTTCCAACAGGTTTCCAGTCTGCTTGACGCTGTAGATGTTCTTCCGCTCCCCGGCGGTGAATCTTATGCACAGGCATATGAAAAATCTAACCCTGATGGAGAGTATACAGCAGAAGGTGCAGCAGCCGGAGATACCGATCCTGTTTTTGGAGAAGCTGATATTTTAAAATCTAAGATTACATCTTACAGCGAAGTGACAGAAGAAGTGACGAAGCTGTCCGACATTGATTATGATTCTGTTATTACGAATGGTATTGCCACTTCTGTAAGAAAGAAATTGGCAAAAGAAATTATGGTAGGAGATGGAACTGCCGGACATCTTATTGGTATTTTCAGCGCAAAAGCAACTGCCATTGACGCATCTACTGACCTCAGTATGAAGGACATTGACAATAAGACGCTTGACACCATCGTATTTAGCTACGGTGGGGATGAGTCGATTGAAGGTCAGGGTGTTCTAATCCTTAGTAAGCAGGATTTGAAAGCATTCTCCATGCTTCGTACAACGGGTGGAAAGAAATATCATGAAATCAAATTTACCTCAGGTGGAACCGGTTTCATTGATACTATTCCGTTTATTATTAACAGCGCATGCTTGCCGCTGTCTGCTACTGGAACAGCAGAAAATAAGTATTGCATGGCTTATGGGAATCCACTATGCTATCGTTTGACGAACTTCTCTGAATTGGAAGTCACAAAATCCACAGAATATAAATTCAAAGAAGGTATGATTGCAAACAAAGGAGTAGTTTTCGCAGGCGGTAACGTTGTTTCTTATAACGGATTTATTCGTGTTAAAAAGGGCAAATAATTTATAGGTTGAGAGGGGGCGAAAGCCCCCATATTTATTCTGAGGGGTAAAACATGGACGCAGAAGAATTAGCAAGATTACTGCACATTGACACAGATGAGGAAAAAGCAAATGCTATGCATTATGCAGATGTTGCTGAACAATACCTTGTTAATGCAGGGTGTAAGGTAGATTACACGAATAAGTTATTCCGTGGACTTGTTGTATCAATTACAGCTAAGATGTTAACCAATCCTGACATGCTGACGAACCTTTCAGAATCAACCGGAATTACTTTAAACGGTATGATTGCCCAGTGCCGTGCGGCGCAGAATTTGAGGTAATTATGAATGTTTCAAGAGTTGGCGAAAGGAACGCCAGGGTGGTTTTGCTTTCACAAAAACAGACTCCGGATGGACAGGGCGGCTTCAAAAAGGAACCGTCCAAACCATTTGCGACTGTATGGGCAAAAATTCTTGTTCCTAAGTTTTGGGAAGGTAACAGTGGTGGAAGTCCGGCATCTGCTATAACGCAGGGGATTACGATCAGGCGTCGTAATGATGTAGATAGGTCGGTTAAGGTAAAATACCGTGAGTGTACCTATGAAATCTTACATATTGATTGCAGCGTTCCGGAAGAAATGACATTGACATGTAAGGCGGTGGTTCATCGTGGGTAGTAAATCCATTGTAAAAGCGAATATTAGTGAAGAGGTATATAGGGCATTGGTGCGAATTGACAGATTTAATGTTGCCACACAGGAAAGCATTAGAAAAGTTGTTCGTGAGAAAACATTAGAAGCATATCGTCTAACCATAGCACATGCACCTTATAAGAAAGGGAAGCTAAAATCGTCTATTCAAATGGAAATAGGAAATACAAAACGAGGGACGCAGGGAATTGTTAAAACCGATGATCCTGTGGCACATTTGGTTGAAAACGGAACTGCTCATTCAGTGGTTATACCTGTGGTGAAAAAAGCGCTTCATCCCGGTGGTAGTGACCATTATTTCAAAAGAGCTGTTATTCCGCCACGCCGTGCCCATCCTTTTATGCGCCCAGCCATGGATGCAGTAAGGCCAACGATTGAGCAGGCAGTTAAGGAGGCTATTGAAAAGAATGGCACTTAAAATACCGTTTAACGCCGTGCAAAGGGCACTCTATGAACTGTTATCAAAAGGACAAACCGTTCCTGTAACAGAACATATCCCAACAGGGCAAGAAGAATTTCCATATATATGGATAGGAGCTTCAAATGATGTTCCGGAAAACGATAACAAAACCAATGATATTCACTTATTAACACAGGAGATTGATTTATGGAGTGATCAGGGTGGTACACTTGAAATCAATAATATTATGAACGATGTAATTTTCCTTGTGACACACTATAAGTTGCGAATGCCGGGCTATCATGTTATTAACACCGAAGTCGTTTCAGTCGCTTCAAACGGTGAACTGTATCAAGATGGATTTACTGCCTATCATGGAAAAATTATTTTACATTTTGAAATACAACAGGAGGTTAAATAATGCTTACAACTGAACAGATTAAAAATTTACCGGTAGCACCCGATAGATCTCGTGCTGTCGCAGGGAAAGACACACTTATATT
>OKVE01000387.1_pt1 | contig 17012 bp, 10 predicted proteins | sample 1604781 | NCBI WGS metagenome assembly OKVE01 (sample SAMN01760918, study PRJEB22395) | human gut metagenome
GTAAGTATATGCAGCGAAAAATCAGATCGTGGTAAGCTGGAAAGAAGGGCAACATGGGTAAACAGACAAAGAAAAAGAAAAGCACAGGAGCGGCAAAGGAGATATTTGCAAAGCCCCCAGGAAGGCTCGGCAAATGGAATGCGATAGCATTTGCAGTGCTTGTTGTGGGAGAGCTTATATACTATTATGCGGCAACACCGGCGATCAATATACAGAGTACAAGTTTCTGGGTATGGATGGTCATTTCAGTTGCGCTTGTTGGCTTTTGTACGCTTGATTTCACGGTGGAGAGTAATGATACCAGAAGTGTCGCAACGAAAGCAACGAAACCGGCAGCATGGATAGTAGTAATAATGATAGCGGTCGGACTCATTATGGTGGCGGCGTCATCCAAACTGTTTTGTGCATCAAAGTATGCAAGTCTCATCAATATAGAGGATGGAGATTTCCAGACAGATATCCCGGAGAGCAGGCAGATAAATGACATTGCGCTGATGGATACAAGCACAGCGAGGATCATAGGTGAGAGAGCCGTCGGTTCACTCTCGGATGTGGTCAGCCAGTACGAGGTCAGCGGCAATTACAGCACTATAGATTATAATGGCGCGCCGATGAAAGTCGCAGCACTCAATTATGCGGGCTTCATCAAATATATGAACAACAGGAAGAACGGAATCCCGGGTTATGTCCTTGTGGATCCGGTAAAGAATGAGGCACACTATATACAGACTGAAAAGCCTATAGTGTATTCACCTTCAGCGTATTTCAACAAGAACCTGTACAGACATGTCCAGATGGCTTATCCGACATATATATTTGAAGGCTTCTATCTGGAGCTCAATGACGATGGCAATCCATATTACATCTGTCCGGTTCTTGAGTCGCATGCAGGACTCTTCGGTGCAAAGGATGTAAAGGGCGTGGTTATATGCGATCCGTGTACGGGCGATACAGAGTACCATGAAGTCAGTGATGTTCCACACTGGGTGGACCGTGTATATGATGGCGACCTGGTGTGCCAGAAATACGACTGGTACGGCGAGCTCTCAGGCGGCTACTGGAACAGCGTATTTGGCAATAAGGGCTGCAAGAGGACTACGGATGATTATGGTTACAAGGTTATGGACGGCGATGTGTGGGTATATACAGGTGTCACATCGGTAAATGGTGACGAGTCCAACATAGGATTTGCTCTGATGAATCTCCGGACAGGAGAGAGCAAATATTATAAGGTGGCAGGTGCAGAGGAATACTCAGCCATGTCATCGGCAGAGGGACAGGTACAGCATCTTGGTTATAAGGCATCCTTCCCATCACTCATCAATATCAGCGGAATACCAACCTACATCATGGTCTTAAAGGACAACGGTGGCCTGGTAAAGATGTATGCGCTTGTCGATGTGGAGAAGTACAATATTGTAGCTACAGGCACTACCCAGAAGGACGCACTTGCGGCATACAACAAGCTGCTGGCAGAGAACGGACTTAAGAGTACGCAGAGCATGACGGACGATATACCAAACAGACAGATCACGGTAGCTGATATCAAATATATCAACATGGATGAGACGACATATGTGTATATCACGGATGAAAATGGCAATGTATACAAGCAGGATTTCTCAGAGAACGAGGAACTGATATTTATACAGAGCGGGGATAAAATAAAAGTATTTTATCAGGAATCAGACAACGGCATAAATGACATAATATCTGTTGAGAGATAGATTTATTCACTAAATAAAAGCTCTCCCTGTGATAAACAGGGGGAGCTTTTTGCATGATAATGTGGTATTATAGAAATATCTTATTGAGAATAAATCTATATAACTGATTAATTATGATTGACAAGGAGGTTATTATCATGGATAAAAAGGCGATCTACAGTTTATCATACGGGATTTTCATGTTGTCCACAAAGCTGGGCGACAAGGCAAATGGCTGCATCATCAACACCTGTATACAGGTGGCGAACAATCCAACGCGGGTTGCGATATCGGTTCTCAACACGAATTACACATGTGATCTGCTCAAGGAGAGTGGTGTGTTTGCCCTCAGTGTACTTGACGAGCAGTGTACATTTGACTCGATAAAGCACTTCGGTTTCCAGTCGGGAAGAGACGTGGACAAATTCGAAGGAATAAAGATGCCGGAGGATATCAACGGAATCCCATACATGGGCTGGTATGCCTGCGCGGTCATCAGTGGCAGGGTGGTTGAGCGTCATGACCTTGGAACACACACGTTGTTCATCGCGGAGGTGGTAGACGCAAAGACATTGTCAGACAAGGCGCCTCTCACATATGCTGATTATCAGGCACATGTAAAGCCAAAGGCAGACAAACCTCCTAAGACAGATAAGAAGATAGTGGGATGGCGCTGCAAGATATGTAACTATGTATATGAAGGAAGTGAGCTCCCGGCAGATTATGTATGTCCTCTGTGTGGACACGGAGCAGACGACTTTGAACCTATATATGAGTAATGTAAGATATGCCGTTATCGGCAAGAAATGAACGGCTTCAAATCTTGAAAAAGTTGATTTCTTGCCGGTAACGGCATATACTATCTATATACAAAACACTGTGCAGATGATAAAAGCCCATTGCGTAAAAGGAGGGATTTTCATGGGTTATATTTCAGTTGCAGAGACTGCAAAAAAATGGAATGTGTCAGAACGAACCGTTAGAAATTACTGCGCTCATGATAAGATTCCTGGGGCTTTTCTGACGGGAAAGACGTGGAATATACCGGATTCTGCGCAGAAACCAATGCGTCAATCTGCGGGAGAAGAGAACCGGGATCTGCTGACTGTGCTGAGAGAAGAGAAAAAAAATGGAATTAAAGGTGGCATTTATCATAAGATACAGGTGGATCTCACTTACAATTCCAATCATATAGAGGGCAGCAGGCTCAGTCATGATCAGACACGGTATATATATGAGACAAATACTATAGGCGTGAGTGATCAGGCGATAAATGTTGACGATATAGTCGAGACGACCAATCATTTCAGGTGTATAGATCTGGTGATCGATGATGCAAAGAACTTATTAAGTGAGAAAATGATAAAGGAATTGCATTTGATTCTCAAGAATGGAACTCAGGACTCACGAAAAGAATGGTTTGCGGTGGGAGATTACAAGAAAGTTCCGAATGAGGTGGGCGGTCATGATACGGCTTTGCCGGAAGAAGTTCCAGAGAAAATGAAAAATCTCCTTGCAAGATACCGCAAGCTCAATGAAAAGACACTAGATGATATTCTGGATTTTCACCATGAATTTGAAAGTATTCATCCGTTTCAAGATGGCAATGGCAGGGTTGGCAGGCTGATATTGTTCAAGGAGTGTCTGAAATATGATATAATTCCATTTATCATAGATGAAGATCTCAAATGGTATTATTATAGAGGACTTTCAGAATGGAATAGAGAAAGAGGATATCTGCGGGATACCTGCCTTACTGCGCAGGATAAGTTTAAAAAGTACCTGGACTATTTCAGGATACAGCACAGAGATTAAAATAATGGAGGAAATTATGGACAGAGAAAGAATGATGAAGAACGTAGCAGAGATATTCAGCCGCGGTGCGGTGGAGAAGAATCTTCCGGCATGGGTAAATATGCGCCACGCCTGGAAAGCAAGTGATGCGGCGAGAGACAGAGGGCTTGAATATCCGGCAAATGTTGTACAGATAAAGAATCTGGATTACAAAAAGGAGCTTGATGAGGTCCGTTTCAATGAGCTGATTGAAACATGGGACAAAGGTGTAGAGAGGAACATTATATTCTTTGCCGATTCCGGGGATGCCGCAGACGTGGATTCTGCAAGCTATACATCCAACAGCTACATGGATATCTGCGTTCCAATATCGTATATGACAGATGAAAACAGAAAATATCCGGTGATAGTGAGCGTGCATGGCGGAGGCTGGTTCTATGGTGACAAGGAACTGTACAGCCACTATTGCTGCCTTCTTGCGGAGCACGGGTACGTGGTGGTGAACTTTAACTATAGATTGTCACCGCAGAACAAATATCCTGCGGCCATAGAGGATGTGGCGTATCTCATTCGGTATATCCATGAGAATGCGCAGACACTTGGAATAGACATGGATAATTTCTATATGGTCGGTGACTCGGCGGGGGCACAGCTCACGGCAAATTATTGCATCATAGCATCAAACAGCGATTACAGGGCAAAGCTTGATTTCTTCACATATGATCTACTGCCTAAGAAGGTATGCCTTAACTGTGGTGCATACAAGATGGCAGAGAGAAATGACAATATATCCGCATGGTATCTGAGAAATGATGTGGATGATGATCAGAATAGTGACGGAAAAACAAGTTCACACGACAAAGCTGAAAAATGTGAAAGTAAGAAAATAAGCCAGGCATATGCAGTGACTGAGGAACAGTACAAGCTGTTTATGGATCAGCTTGATTATGTAAATGCTGAGTTTCCGGAGGCGTATCTCATGTACAGTGTAAATGATGATCTGGCATCACATACAAAAGCGTTGGATGAGGTGCTGAACAAAGTTGGAGTTGCACATATCACAAAAGCGTATGGACAGAACAATCCTGACAGCGGCCATATATTCCATATGAATATGTACAATCCAGAGGGAATACTCTGTAACGAGGATGAGTGTGCATTTATGAAATAAAAAAACTGTTTGACAACACGACATCAGAATGCTATCCTAAAAATCAGATAAAGGCAAAGACAGGAAGGAGTACTTAAGTCACTGTCACTTCAGAGAGTAGGCGTTTGGTGCGAGCCTATAGGACACCTTAAGGAAGCAGTCCCCGAGCTGTGACCGCGAAAGTTTTCCGGGTAGTGGTCAACGGAAGGTTCCACGTTATAGGAACAACGATAGTGATGGCTGTCGGCTGAGAGCAGGAATAAGTTCCTGAATTTAGGTGGTAACACGGACAAGAAAGTTCGCCCTAAGCATATTATAAGTATGCTTAGGGCTTTTATTTTGCGTTTTCAGGGTGACAAGCGGCTGCGATGCGCGAGCTTGCTCGCGGGCATCGGCAGATGCGGAGTAATCTCGAAGAAAACGCAAGTTAAAACCAACAATCAGCAAACACAGACAACAAGGGATCAAGAGATATAAAGGAGTGTGTATCATGAGAAAATTCGAAAAATCATCAAAGCTTGACAATGTGTGTTACGACATAAGAGGTCCTGTTATGGACGAGGCAAACAGAATGGTGGCTGAAGGGGTAAATGTCCTCAAGCTGAACATAGGAAATCCTGCACCGCATGGACTTATGGCACCTGATGAGGTTGTCAGGGATATGGCATATAACCTCAGAGATACTGAGGGATATTCAGATTCAAAGGGACTTTTCTCTGCAAGAAAGGCGATCATGCAGTACTGCCAGCTGAAGAATATTCCAAATGTGGGAATCGATGACATATATACAGGAAATGGAGTCAGCGAGCTTATAACCATGTCCATGCAGGGATTGCTGGATTCTGGTGATGAGATACTTGTTCCAATGCCAGACTATCCATTGTGGACAGCGTCTGTCAACCTGGCAGGAGGAACAGCGGTTCATTATCTCTGCGATGAGCAGTCCAACTGGTATCCGGATATAGAAGATATCAAGAAGAAGATAACCTCAAGAACAAAAGGAATCGTAGTCATTAACCCTAACAACCCGACAGGAGCTCTCTATCCAAAGGAGGTTCTTGAGCAGATAGTTCAGGTTGCAAGGGAGAATGAGCTTATCCTTTTTGCTGATGAGATATATGACAGACTTGTCATGGATGATAAAGAGCATGTGGCTCTGGCTTCACTGGCACCTGACCTTTTCACCATAAGCTTTAACGGACTGAGCAAGTCCCACCGAGTTGCAGGTTACAGAGTTGGCTGGATGTGTCTGTGTGGAAACAAGAGCAATGTGAAGGGATACATAGAGGGACTTAACCTCCTGTCATCCATGAGACTTTGCTCGAATGTTCCTGCTCAGAGTATAGTTCAGACCTGTCTTGGAGGCTACCAGAGTGCAGATGAGCTGCTTCTGCCTGGAGGAAGGATCTATGATCAGAGAGAGTATATTTATAAAGCACTCTGTGATATACCGGGAATAAGTGTGGTTAAGCCGGAGGCAGCGTTCTACATATTCCCGAAACTTGACAAGGAGAAGTTCAACATCACAAATGATGAACAGTTCGCTCTTGATCTTTTGAGGGATAAGCACATCCTCGTCACATGTGGAACGGGATTTAACTGGAAGGATCCGGATCACTTCAGGATAGTATATCTTCCAAATATGGAGATACTCAAGGAGGCAACCGCAAAGCTGGCTGATTTCCTGAGTTATTATCACCAGTAAAATATCAGGCACTAATATAAAATGTCAAATAACAGGAGTCTCATATGTAGGGCTCCTGTTATTTTTTTGAAGAAGATTTAAGATTCCCATATATTGCGGAATATATGTATATAAGTTTATTATAAAAGCAGGGACAACATGGGGGATAATTTAAGATAGGGGGGACATATGAAAACAAACTTATTTCTGATAACAAAATACTGGAGATATCATAAAAAGCAGTTTGCGAGCATGCTTACCTCGATAGTGATATTAACGGCTTTCCTGTTGATTGCACTTTTGATGGAGAGAACAGAATGTAGACGGCAGTATGATGACAAGCTGCGGGGAAGTAGTAAGACATTTTATCTGTATAGCAATCTTGGCAGTGATGCCTATGAGGAGATGTCAGAAGACAAAAGGGTCAGCATGATCGGGCGTACGGCTATATGTGGAAAGCTGGGAAATGACAAAACACAGTATACATATGGTACATATATTGACGATGCGGCAGAGGATCTTGAATATGTAAAGCTTTCGTCGGGAAGATTCCCTGAAAAAACCGGGGAGGCAGCAGTGTACGATTATGTGTTGGAGGATATGTTTTTTACTGTTGATCCTGACTCGTATGTTGGAAAGGAAGTAACATTTGACAGTTATGATTTGGATGATACATATCTGTTGAGAACAGGTAGACATGTGGGACAGATTACGTTTACTATCACAGGTGTATTGTGTACAGACAGCAGAAGAGATCTTAAGGAGAACAGAGTAGACTGGGGATCTGACCTTTCGGAAGTACAGATGCCAACTATATATCTGTGGCGGGATGACTGTGATTTGGATGAGAATACATTCGTATATACTGCTGTCTCACTGTATGGTGATGACGAGATAACAGAGCAGTCGGAGAGCGCTATGGAAGAGTTTGCGCAGGATTATTATGACAAAACTGGAATATGGCCAAGATCCGGCCGCAGCAGATCGGCTGCAGAAGATATCTGCAACATTACCCTTGGAAACGAGAAGCTTAACAGCGAAAGTTATCTGTCGGACTCTGTCCAGGGAATACTATATTTCAGTGTTATTGCTGTGATCTTGTCGGCTATATCCCTGTTTGGCGTGATGATAACTGTTATGAGCGAGAGGCAGAAATCCCTGGATATCGTGAGAGATATAGGAGCCAGCCGGATTAAAGTGGCTTGGATACATATATTGGAATGGGGAATCCTGCTGGTTTCAGGAGTGATATGCGGCGGAGTCGTTGGAATCACTGTATATGAGGTCATACTCGAGATTCAAAGTCGTTTTCTGAGGCTGCCTAAATTGCGCGGTTATACAGTGGAGTGGTGTGTACAGCAGATTACAGAAAATCCATTTGTAATCTCTGTTGTGTGTGCAACAGGTACATTTACTCTTGGATATTTACTTTTTTATATATACCTTCATATAAAATCAAGAAGACTTATAAGAAGAGATCGTGTGAGATCATTCGGGAGAATCAAATCGGTGGTTTCCGGTATTCCATTTGCAAATATAATGCAGATGTTGTCTGTTGCCCTGATCCTGTTTGCGGCGGTGATGTGCTACGCATTCTGCTCTATGGACGGCAAGGGAAAAGGATATTTTCACAATGATGATCTGGACAGAGACACATATTATACATATGGACAATTGGATATGGAAACCAGTGATGTAGATATATGCCTTTATGATCAGGGGTCGGGGATTACTGGTGGAGTATTGCTTACAGATACAGGACTTACTGAGGATGGGCGCAAGAGCATTGCGGATATGAACGAAGTAAAGTCAATAGAGAGTTTCTCCACAAACGATGGCTTTGATATATTTTATGATAGAAATGACGAGGATATTCCGGATGGATTGTGGCAGGCGGAGGTCCAGTTTCCGGAAGATACAGAAGAATTCTATCATGCAGACGATAGATTTTATTTCAACGTTCCAGCGATATGGCTGGATGATAACGGAATGAGAAAGCTGGATAAATATGTAAAAGAGGGGTCAATAGGTACCCATGAAAATGGTGTGGCGTGTGTTGAATATGAATATGACGGAATGACCGCGGAGTCGCCATATAAGATAGGCGATGTAATGCATACAATGACAGTGAACGGAAAAGGCGAATACAAGGAGACTGCTGAAATCGTGGATGCGATAATTGTGATTCCGGAGACCACAAAGGAGAGCGATCCGATATTGTATGCAGGTCTTGGCAGAGCTTCACAGTATGGATATGCAATAGTGGCCTCACAGGACACAGCAGTCAGTATTGGGATGTTTAAGACATGTTATGACGTTACATATATATCTCTAAGCAACAGGGGAGATATTGATAGAGTTGTATCCAGGTTTGCTGACATATTGGACTCTTCAATGGAACTCAGGATACGAACGATAGATGAGTGTGATAAGGAGTATCGTGAGGCATATATATCACAGTATGCGAGCACAATATGTCTGTTCTTTATTCTTCTTATCATGGCGGCATGGGGATATTGGGAACTTGTCACCATGCGTTACCAGAATGGCAGGCGGAACGTGGCGATCATGCGGGCTCTTGGAATGGAGAAGCACTCATGGAACATGACGTTTATATGGCATAACATAAGAAATGCCCTGGTATCATGTGCTGTCGGAGCCGGTATGGTGTATGGCATGAGATGGCTTTTGCGCTACAAGTACGAACAGGCGCTAAACATGTTCAACTGGCCGGAGACAGATTTATGGAACGTCGATGCAGATGTTATAAAAGAGGTAACGAGACTCCAGCATGTATTTCTATTCGACAGCGAGATATTTGTTGTCCCTGTGGGAAGAGCGTTGGTACTGATAGGAACATTCCTTGTTGTGATTTCGACGATTATTACGGTGCTGGTCATTCATAAGAAGAAATCGGAAGAGATAATTGATGATCTGGCTGAAAAAGAGTAAGGGGGACGATGCATATGATTCAGATAAAGGATTTAAATAAGACGTATGGTGAAGGAACAAATGCTGTTCATGCACTTCGCAACTGTAACGTGGAATTTGAGTATGGAAAATTTACGGCGATTATAGGAACATCAGGCAGTGGAAAGTCAACATTGCTACATCTGATGGGCGGACTGGATACAAAGGCAGAAGGAGAGATATTCTATGATGATGAAGATATACTCAGATATTCAGATGCACAGCTTGCAAAATTCCGCAGAAAAAATATAGGTTTCGTATTCCAGTTCTTCAATCTGGTGCCAGAGCTGACAGCAAAGGAAAATATATTCCTGCCAATGATGATAGATAAGGTTAAGGTAGATGAGGAGTACTTTGATAAGCTTACTGAAAAACTTGGAATTTCAGAGAGACTGACACATTATCCGTCACAGTTGTCCGGTGGACAGCAGCAGAGGGTTGCGATAGCCAGAGCGCTCATACACAAACCAAAAGTGTTGCTCTGCGATGAACCTACCGGAAATCTGGACTCTCAATCAGGAAAAGAAGTCCTGAGACTGCTTAGAGAACTGCAGAGTGAAGATGGACAGACTATAATTATGGTTACCCACGATGGAAATATAGCAGATCAGGCCGATCGTATCGTAAGGATAGAAGATGGACAGATAAAATGTGTATAATATTCACACAATTATATACATAAAAGACAATTTGATAATAAAACGCAACAACAATGACAATAAAATTGATAAATTGTCAAAAAATATGTTGACGATTTGCCTTGCATCATGTATAATAAAGGTACATTAAAGAACGGCCATTTGAAAAAGATACAGATGGCACACCATAGATTGTCACCCGTGACACGTAACATGTACGAAGTTATCTCAGAGATTTATAGAATCGTGAAAAAGACTTTACACATGGTGCGCAGGAAACAGAGATCCGTGGTACAAGTTCACGAAAGGAGGAGGTTCCGTTGGAGACAATTGAAGAACATTTTTATCATGATGGTAACTCAGAACTGGGAAGTTGTTTCCACACGAGATGCCTTTAAGATAAATCTTGAATCAGTCCACATGTAGATGCTGTATATAGCATGATTGAAGTGCCAGGACGCAGGTATTTGATACCAGATTTGATCCATCGTGATTGTTCAAAACACAAGATATGAGTGGTGTTTCAAGGGCATCAGGTCATATCACATACCGCAAGACCAGTGCTTATAAGAGGTTGGTACATATACAAGTTCATGCAGTGCATGTTATGAGTAGATGCAATTCGTACCCTGATAGTTTATATTCCGGTAAGTTTAATCTCTAGGCACAACGAATTTTTTCATAGATATTTATAATATAGTGGAAGAATCAATGGCATGTGTGGAAGCATTCAGATATTTTGATTAGATACTTCAATATTTGAAAAATGAATAAACTAATATAAAGCCAGTTGGTATTATGCCAGCTGGCTTTTTTATGTATTAATTACAACGTGTGTTAAACCACTGATTGCCCGCTCTGCGAGCTGTAACAATCCGTGCGGTAACAAGAAACTAATATTAATTGCAAATAACTTAAATTATTGACTAATATGGCGTGCAAAAGCAATAAAAAACAACTTAAATATTCGGTAATTAATGACATGTTCAACAATTAAAAAATGAGTTAATATAAGTATATGTATAAATATTAATCACGAATTAGGCTGTTCGTGGTGAGTAAAGTGGAGGAATATCACAAAAAAGAAAGGGTAAGGAAATATGGTGAGATTTAGAACAAGACTTGTTGCTGTGACATGTGCAGTTGCAATGGTTGGCTCATTCTGGGGAAGTGCAGGGGCAATAGTCTCAGCTGATGCAGCAGAGCCGTCTGCGGAAATGGCGTGGAGCATCACTACAGACAAACTGGTATTTGACACTGGCGCAGATGCCAAGTGGACAGATAAAATTTATGCCAGCAATGATGAAGGTACATACCCAGAGTTAGGCAGGATCGATGATGTGTCTGTGGGTAAAAAGGCTGTGCTCACGGCAAATGTAACACTTAATGGAGATTTTTCAGGATTGGATGGTGTGGAGGCTGCTGACGGAACGTATAATGCGATCCAGCTTTCCTGTGCAATCAAGACTGGCGATGGATGGACATACACCAAGTCTGATGATTATCCATTCCTTAAAGCGGAAAATTTTACAGATGGCAAGACACAGGTATCATTTGCATTTGATGTGGAGGATACAGGAGCTGCGAACGAGATAATATTCCAGTACAATTCAAACTCTGCATATACTGGAACAATATCAATATCTGATGTAGAGATTCAGAGTGATGATTCAGGAGAGGAGCCAGGTGGTGGAGAAGAGCCAGGTGGCGGATCATCAGCAACAGGAAATGTGACAGGTGTGGCAGCACCTTCGATCACAGACAATACAGTATGGAGCAGTTCAGATGCAGTTCTCACATTTGACGCTGCTTCAGATACGACATGGAAGGATAAGGCGTACGCCAGCAATGACAGCGATACATATGCTGATATGGCGAGAATAGAGGGTGCAACTGTAGGTGAAAAGGCGAAACTCACAGCTACGGTTTCACTTGATGGCGATATATCAGGCCTTGACGGTGCTGAGGCATCAGACGGATCATACAATGCGATCCAGCTTGCATGTGCCATGAAGACAGGCGACAGCTGGGATTACGCCAAGTCAGGCGACTATCCGTTCATCAAGGCTGAGAACTTTGTCGATGGTAAGTGCGATATATCATTTGCATTTGATGTATCAGAGGTGGGAAATGTACAGGAGATCGTATTCCAGTACAATTCCAACTCAGCATATGCTGGCAAGATCACAATAAGCAACGTTAAGGTACTTGATGTTAAGGAGAGCAGCGGCGGACTTGAGCAGAGAGATCCTGCTGTGATCTCAGATCTCTCATCGGCTGAGGATTATGACAAGTGGAGCACAGAGGCCGGATATGCATACAAGCACGGCGATGCAGCCAACAAGGCCGGTAATGCCACACCTGACATATCATATGACAGTGCAAATGAGAGACTTAAGGTTTCTGTTGACTACTCAGCAGATTCAACTTCCTCATGGAGTGAGGCAAAGGTTAAGTGTGTTCCTACAGAGGCTATGGATGTGAGCCAGTACAACCAGCTCAGTGTGGATATAATCTACCCGGCAAAGCTCAAGGGAAGCAAGATCAAGTTTTTTGCAGATGGAATAATAAATAAAGATACAACCATCGACGATGATGCAGAGGATATCGGAGATGGATTAAAGAAGGTTACAGTTACTATGGGATTTACTCCTACAGATAAACCACTCAGAGATGTGACAATAGGAATCATAGGAAGTAGCACAAGCTTTAAGGGAAATGTATATCTTGATAATCTTGTTCTGTCACAGGCAGATACAACAAAGGATTTTGTCGAGATAACAGAGACTCCTGGTGCTGGTTCACCAGCGGATCTTTCACAGATGCCATCATCAGTTAGAGTGAGCGATGCGAATGCAGCAGACAGTGCAAAGGCACTTGCGGCATACCTGAATACGCTCATGAATAGTGATCAGGTTCTGTTCGGACATCAGAATGATGTGAGCAGAAGCGTAAATCCACAGGCGTCACTCGGTGATGTATATGATGTGACTGGACAGGTCAGCGGTGTGTTCGGAATCGACTCACTGGCAGTTACAGGCTCGGAGGCAGGCGGTTCAGACGCGGCTTCGGCACTGGCAAACTCAGTGGCATACAGCAAGACTGCAGCGGCAAATGGTGCGATCGTGTCATTGTCAATGCATATGCCAAACTTCTCCAGCTCCAAGATAGTGAAGAACTCGGATGGAACATACAGTTTCTACGGATGTGATTTCTCAGAGTCCAAGGATCTGTCAAATGACATAGTAAAGCAGATTCTCCCAGGTGGAGAGTACAATGAGGTATTTACAGCTTACCTCGATGTGATCGCAGACTACGCATCACAGCTTCAGGCTGCCGGAATACCTATCATGATCAGACCATTCCACGAGAATACAGGAAGCTGGTTCTGGTGGGGATCAATGAACACAGCTGAGACATACAAGTCTCTCTACAGATATACCAAGGATTACATGGAGCAGAGCGGTGTACACAACCTTCTCTGGGTATACTCGCCAAACGGACCTGTAACATCAGAGGCAGCTTACGTGTCATACTATCCAGGCGATGAGTATGTAGATATCCTTGCATTTGACTATTACAACGATTACAATTCGTACCCTGCAGCAGCAGACAACTCTTTCTTTGACAGTCTTGATACAACATGTAATATCGTGTCATCAATAGCTGCAAAGAGAGGCAAGATACCAGCCATCGCTGAGTGCGGTGTCAGAGTCATGAAGAAGGACGGTTCAGACAACGAGGGACTTCTCGTAAAGGGTAATCCGGTTGGAACAGAGGCTTCAGGAAAGAACTGGTATCAGGAAGTCAACGACATTGCGAAGAAGAACAACATGCCATACTACCTTGTATGGGCAAACTTCGGAGACAGCAACTTCTATGTACCATACAAGTATGATGCTACACATGGACAGGAGCTTATCAATGACTTCATAAAGTATTATAACGACGACTCATCAATATTTGGTGGAGACACAGGATTCTACAACAACATGGGAACCCTTGCAGGAGTATCTGCAAATACATACACGGGCCAGATGGGTTACATGGTATATCCATTTGACAGAGATACCATCCTCAAGGCGACAACACTCAAGGCTGGTGTTAAGAATGCATCAAAGGTTCAGTTCATTATCAACAATCCTGATACAGGTGTTAAGCTTACACTCAACGCTGAGGCTGGAGCCGAGATTGCCGCTGCAGGATCAGAGCCAACACTTTACACGGCTGATCTTACAGAGAAGAATCTCAGCAAGCTTGGAAAGACAGATACAGCAACCATCACACTCTTGGCAGATGGCGAGCAGCTCGCACAGCTGTCACACATAAGCCTTGGAAAGGCCAAGGATAAGGCTCCTGCAAATGTCATCGAGGACTTCGAGTACTATTCAGGAAGCGACGGACTTCTGGATTCCACATACACATCTAACTCAGCCGCAGGATGCAGCTCAAGCTTTGTTCTTAACAAGACACATAAGAACGGTGGCACATACGGCGGTGCGTTCAAGTATAAGCTTGAGACAAATGGATCAGAGGTGTGGACAGGAAGGATTAAGTCAGAGCTTACAAACAATGATTTCTCAAAGTATAATGCGCTTGAGATGTGGGTACAGCCGGACGGTATGGGACAGAAGCTTGTGATCCAGATCACAGATGGAAGCGGCGAGGAATTTGAGGTATACCTCACAGATTTCGTAAAGGGAACAAAGGCACAGTATGTTACTATTCCATTCAGCTCATTCAAGGGTAAGAAGGGTGGTACACTCGATGCATCGGATATAGTCAAATTTGCTGTATGGTGCAACTCGATCGTGCCGGAGGATCACACTGGCAAGTGGACAGTTGACTCAACTATCTATTTTGATGGAATCCAGGCAGTGAAGCTCACAGATGATATGCTCAAGAAGAATCCAGTGGACAAGAATGGACTTATCATAACAGACAAGTCACTGGTAAATAAGGATGAGGCAGATCCGGGTAAGGACGATCCAACAACAGAGGCTCCAACAACAGAGAATCCAACCACAGAGGATCAGACTACCGAGGCTCCAACAACTGAGAAGCCTGGCAATGACGACAAGACAACTGAGGCTACCACAGCAGCAACAACGGATGGAAGCACAGGTGGAAATGGACAGAACGTGGTAAATACAGGAGATAAGTCACCTGTAGACGTAATGTTTGCGATAATGATAGCATCACTTATCATGGCTGGTGCAGGCTATATCGTTATCAAAAAGGATAAGAAGTAATACTCATTTTAGCCATACAAAGAGCCTCACTGTCGGCGGTGATGAAGACCACCGGCAGTGGGGCTTTATTTGTTGGTTTATATTTGTATGCAATATCAGTTTGCAGCACGTCTCTTCTCAACAAGCTTCTCCACAGGGGTTGTGAGATACATTATGGAGAGCATCAGTGTACAGCAGAACCAGATGATAGGCTCTGTGATGGTAACTCCGAGATATCCAAGTCTTGGAGTGAGTATCATAACCGCAAGTACCTTTCCAACCAGTTCTATAGTGGATGACATAACTGGAACGATCTTCCGGCCCATTCCCTGCATGGCACATCTCAGGACGAATAGAGGTCCAAGTACATAGAAGCATGTCACGCCGATCCTTACGTACCTTACAGCCGGATCGATGATTGCGCTGGCAGATGTACCTGCAACCAGTTTTATAAGTGCCGGGCTGAGCAGCCAGCCGAATATGATCATGACAGTGGTGATGATCGTGTTTATGATGATCGCAGCCCTCACACCCTGATGTACCCGGTCGTATCTGCCTGCGCCCATATTCTGGCTTACATATGTCGTCACGGCATTTCCTACTATATATAACATGAACATGAGGATATCAAATATCTTTCTTGCCGCTGTGTGGGCGGTTACTATATCAGTTCCGAGTCCATTGATGGCTCTCTGGAGTATGACCGTTCCGATGTTCACTATACAGCTCATAAATCCCATGGCAAGTGCGGACTGTATGAGGTCTGACCGGTCACTCTTCTCTACGGAGTATTCATCCTTCTCCGGAATCAGATGCTTGGCCTTAACAAGTATATAGATCAGGGCAAGTATGCCCGCCAGCGCCTGTGATATATCGGTGGCGATGGCTGCACCCCGTACTCCCATGTCAAATGCCCTTATAAACATAAGATCCAGAACGATATTGAGTACAACTGATATACCGAGGAATATAAGAGGCGTCTTGCTGTCTCCGACTGCACGCAGTATGTTGGCGCACAGATTATATAATGAACAGAATATAATTCCAACGATTATGATTATAACGTAGCTTGCTGCCATATCCAGTATGTCGTCTGGTGTTTTGAGAAGTACCAGGATAGGCCTTATAAATATGAGACTCAGAACGGTCAGGACAATGGATGCCAGCAGTGTCATGATGGCCGATGCACCGATACATCTTCTCATATTGTGATAGTCCTTTGCACCATAGTATTTGGCTATAGGGATGGCAAGTCCCATGGTTCCGCTGTTGAGGAAGCCTATTATCATATTCGAAATGACTGAGGTTGCGCCAACCGCGGCGAGTGCCTGTGAGCTTACGTAGTTGCCCACGATGGCTGAGTCTGTAAAACTGTATAACTGCTGTGCGATCTGTCCCAGTATCATAGGAACAGCAAATAACCATATGACTTTCATTGGCTTTCCGACTGTCAGATCTTTCATATATAATAAACCTCCTTAATTTTTTTCGCCTGATATTCGATTGTACAACAGTTCGCGATAAAGTCAATGTGGTTTTTGCTTAATTTTAAAGAAAAATGTTTAATTTTGTTATATAAAATGTTATGTTAAAGTGTAACGATTAAAAATGGCTTGATTGTGCATACTAACATTTGACATATATTATAGAAAGAAATGGAAAATATGGAAAAGAATAACAGACAAAAAAATAAGCGTAACAGGAAGAGACATGCGGAGCTCGAGAGAATTGCGTTATACGCAGTGGGCGTCATTCTGCTTGGACTGGTCATAGGCCTTGCTGTGAAAAACTACAGACTTAAGAGCAAACTGGATAATCATAATGAAAAGGACTCGGTTG
>OKVE01000389.1_pt1 | contig 16986 bp, 11 predicted proteins | sample 1604781 | NCBI WGS metagenome assembly OKVE01 (sample SAMN01760918, study PRJEB22395) | human gut metagenome
GTATCGCTATGTCGAACACCGCCCGGGTGCTTTTCAGGAACGCCGAAAACGGCATGTTCACTCCCCGCGCGTTCGCCTCCAGCCCGGTGGACTTCAGATTCTCGCGCACCGCCTTGATGGAAACCGCCGCGCTGTCGATAAAGTACGCTTCCTTCGCGCCGCGGCTGAGCGCCTCTATTCCAAGCTGCCCGCTTCCTGCGAACAGGTCGAGCACTGTTCTTCCCTCTATCTCAAATTGAATAGCGCTGAAAATAGCTTCCTTCACTCCGTCGGTGGTGGGTCTGACTACCTCGGTGCCCTCAACGGTGACGAGCTTACGTCCACGCGCTGTTCCGGTAATTACTCTCATATGTCACTCCTGTATGTCTTTTTCGCTCAGAAACGCTCCTGAATGAACCTATACAGCTCCTGAGCCTTTTCCTCGCCTATCTTAGCCGCCGCGCGGAGTTCCTCCGGCGTGGCATTTTTCATATCCTGCTTTGTCTTGAACGCCTTCATCAGCGCCTGCGCCTTAGCCTGCCCTATTCCGGGAACCTCGGTCAGCTCAAGCTCGTAGGTCTTTTGCTTATGCTTCACACGCTGGAAGTTGATGGAGTAGCGGTGCACCTCGTCCTGTATATTTGTGAGCAGCTTGAAAAGCGGCTTGTTTGCGCTTATCTGTATCTCCCCGCCCTCTTTTGCGATGGCGCGGGTGCGGTGCTTGCTGTCCTTGACAAGCCCGAAAAGCGGAACGTTTATCCCCATTTCGCCGAAAACCTGCGATACCGCCGCGACATGTCCCTGACCGCCGTCCAACAGTATCAGATCCGGCAGCGGAGCGAAATTCTCGTCGCCGTCCAGGTAGCGCTGCATGCGGCGCCGGAGCACTTCCTGCATGCTGGCGTAGTCGTTTATTCCAACCACGTCCTTGATGTTGAACCTGCGGTAGCCCGGCTTGAAAGGTCTGCCGTTGCGGTAGACTATCATGCCGCCGACACGCCCGGTCTCGCCGAAGTTCGACATATCGTAGCTTTCGATGATGAGCGGTATCTTCTCAAGATTGAGAAGGTCGCGGAGATCCTCAAGCGCGTTTATTTCCTTTGCAGTTCTTCCGACCCTCAGTGCGAGGTACTCGCTGGCGTTGTTCTTCGCGAGCACTATCTGCGACAGTCCGTTTCCGCGCTGCGGAACCACGAATTTGACAGCGTGCCCCGCCTTTTCCCGCAGCAGCTGAGTCACAAGCTCCATATCGTCGAATTCCTCGTCGTTATCTTTGTATATTTTGTATGCAAACAAGGAATTGTTGAGGTAATTAAGTTCTTCCGTGACCGCATCAACCCAGCTCATATCGATTACGTTGCCGTCCAACGAATAAACCGTTTTCGTTGTTGTTTCGCCTTTTTTTGACAGATTGTAATATCTGCCGTCCTCGTAAAATACCATATCGATTTGGGTTTTCACGCCGTCTTTTTCGGTTATTTTGCAAAACCCGTTTTGGGTGGCGTAAGTGATTTTGTCTTCCCCGTTTTCTCCTTTTTCCGTCGCGACCATGGTCAAACTTTTGATATCGGCGTTTACAAGCGCCGCCATAATCTCTCCGGCGTCCATTTTATTGTTGAGTTTCAGTTCGCCTTTCTTGTTGCAGGCGGAACATCCTATCGCCACCGAAAGGACGAGGATTATCGCCATCATTATAAATACAATTTTCTTTTTCATAATTTCGCCTCCTTAGTCCTTTGTGATTTCGACGTCGCCGTCGGTGCAATGTACGGTAAACGTCTGTGACAAGCCGTCTTTTTTAATTTCGACTGCTCCCCACTGCGCTTTTGTTCCCGAGTAATAAATATCACTTGAAGAATAAACCACTTTCTGTAAATTCTCAATGTAAGTCACACTTGCGGGAATCGTTAATTTGTTGCACTTATTGCTGCTGTCTTTACCTATTATCGCAGTGACCGTTTTCCCGTTGAACGTTTCCGGAATACTAAACTTTGTAAGGTAAAAATTGAGCTCGGTGAACGCAAACTTTCCGTCGATTTCTTCAAAGCTTGCGGCATACGACGTCGTCGCGCGGGTGGCATAATCGCTAAGTTCGTTTGGCACTTCAAGCGTGGTTTCGTTGATTTTGGAAAGGGTGACCCGGACGTCCTCATCATTGGCGATAATAATAAGTTTGCCCTTTTCGACTTTTACCGAATAATCGTTCTTATAGCCGTTTTTTTCGTTGTAAATGTAACCCTCAAGAGTATTTAAAACATAATAGTTCATCAAATAATATCGATATTGAGTGGCTTCGGACGATTTTGCCCCCAACATATCCATAATATCGATGCTGACGTCATCGCCATCTTTGTTCATTGTATAGAATCGTTTGCCGTCATAGATATATGCGCTGAAACTTGTCTTATCGCCCTCGACGTGCGTCAACGAAAACCCTTCGGTCGTAGTGCGATAATACTGCGTATATCCCTCGCTTTTCATCTCGAGCGTGTACGACTTGACGTCGCTTTTTACGATTGCCTCATAAACTTTTTCGGGCTTCATATTCTTTGTGATTTTTACCTTGTTTTTGTTGCAAGCGGTAAAAGAAAACAGCGACGTGAACACAATCGCAATCGCCGTAAGTGATAAAAGAATTTTCTTTTTCATTTGCCGTCTCCGTTATTTTGATATAATTATTTTATTATGTATCAAAACGAATTGTCAATAATTTTAAGTTGTTGCGCTTTACAAGACTTTTCGACTGCCGGGAAAAAATAATACAAACCTTGTTCGGCACGCATTGACAACGCCCCGAAAATCGTCGTATAATCTGTTTATCACCTACGAAAAAAAGGCAACATTACTTTATGAAACTCGATCTGAACGGAAAATGGCAATTCAAGTCGTCAAGGGACGCGAGCTTTTTTGACGCGGTCGTCCCCGGCACGAACTTTCTGGATCTTATCCGCCTTGACCGCATGAAAAACCCCCTTGTGGACGTTTCGCCCGAAAACACGCGCGATAACGAATGGTTTTTCCGCGCGGGCACTGACGACTGGATTTATCGGAAAACTTTCAACGTGAGCGAGGACTTTTTGAAAGCCGACAAGGTTTTCCTTGTGCTGAACAAAATCGACACGCTCGCTTTCGTCGTTTTGAACGACCAAGAGGTCGACCATTCCGAAAACGTGTTCCTGCCTTTCCGCCGCGACGTGAAATCGCTGTTAAAGCCGGGTGAAAACGTGCTGGAAGTCAGAATCTGCGGCCCGGTTGCTTTCGTCGTCGGCGCAACCAAACTCATCAAAACGCCGAAAAATCTCAACGGTCTTACGGGCGACGTGCATATAAGAAAACCCGCCTTCCACTTCGGCTGGGACTTTGCGCCCTTTGCCCCCGCGTCGGGCATCCGCGAAGACGTGTATCTCGAAACGGCGTGCGGCGCGGAAATTTCCGATTTCAGAATATCGCAAAAACACAACTCGGACGGCGCGGTAACGCTGTCGATGACGGCGCGCGTCGAAAGATACAATACGACGGACGATTTTTCAACCTTCTTTTCGGTGCTGTCCCCCGATAAGTCGGAGTTCAACGCAAAAGGCATCGAAATCGAAAACGGCTTGTTCAAGGCGGATATCGAAATCAAAAACCCCGAACTCTGGTGGACAAGAGATTTGTCGGATAAGCCCGAACAACCTTTGTACGAAGTCGTGGTAAGTCTGAGCCGCGGCGACGAAATCGTCGACGGCAAAATCGTGAAAATCGGTCTTCGCGACCTTGTTTTCGACAACAGCCCCGACGAAATCGGCAAAAACTTCCGCTTTACGTTAAACGGCGTGCCCCTTTTCATAAAAGGCGCGAATTACGTCCCTCCCGACGTCACGGACGTTTTCGACAGGGAAAAATGCCGCCGCTTGCTTTCCGACGTCGAATTTATGAATATGAATATGATAAGAATATTCGGCGGGAGCGGATACGAAAACGAGTTTTTCTATGACGAGTGCGACAAACGCGGTATCCTTGTGTGGCAGGACTTCCCGTTTGCGTGTCAGGGATATCCACTTTTCCTGCCCGCGTTTATGGAAAACGTAAAAAAGGAAGCGGAATATCAGGTGAAACGTCTGCACTTTCACCCGTCGCTTGCGCTGTTCTGCGGCAATAACGAGATTGAGGCGATGTCCGTCAACTGGATGTTTTTCTCACGCTATATCGACGTGGCGGAACCGTTTTTCTATTATGACCTGAAAAAAATCGTGCAAGAAAATTCCGACATAGCGTATATCCCCGGCAGCCCGTCGGGCGTGTCGTATATGTTCGGATACGCCGCGGACAACGTCGGCGACGCGCATATCTGGGCGGTATGGCACGGTATGAAACCCGCGACTTATTTCAAAAAACGTCTGCCGCGCTTTGCAAGCGAATTCGGCATGATGAGTCTGCCGTCCGAAAACAGCATGAAAAAAATTCTCGGCGACGACGAAAATATAAATTCCAAAAAACTGAAAGCCCGCGACTTTTCGACAAACGGCGTCGGCAAAATCAAATATTATACCCTTGAAAGATTCAACGCGCCGAAAGATATTTCGGGCTGGGTTTACGCCTCGCAAATCGCACAGGCGGAAGGTCTTCGCGAAGGGGTGTCGCATTTCAGGCGCAATAAGCCCACCGTAAACGGCACTCTCGTCTGGCAACTCAACGACGTGTTCGAGGGGCTCAGCTGGTCGGTACGGGATTTTGACGAAAGTATTAAAGCGGCGGGGTATTATTTAAGGCGTTATTATGCGCCCGTCGCAGTCAATATCGACGCAGTGGACGGCGGTTTTTACGTCCATACGTTCAATGACACAAATAAGGATATTTCGGCAAAACTAACGTTTAAAGTGTGCAATTACGACGGTGAAGTGCTTGTTGAGAAACATAGCGACATCACACTTGCCGCCGGAGAAAGCAAAATGCAACTTGCACAAGGTATGGCAATCGTGAGAAATCAGAACAAACGTTTAAGGTGTTTTGCTTATGAAGAACTTGAAACGGAAGACGGAAAATATACCGACACAAGGCTTGCAAGACGGGAAAAATACGCGCGACTGCCGCACCCCGTCATCAAAAGAGAATACGACTTTATCCGCGACGGCGTACTCAAAATCACCCTGTCGTCGGACGTGTTTGCGCGCGGCGTGTTCATCAAAAACAACATAAACGGCGCAAAGTTTTCGGACAACTTCTTTGACCTTGTCCCCGGCGAAACAAAGGAAATCACGGTAAATCTCGGGCGCACTTGCCCCATAAACGGTCTTGACGAATCGCTGCCGATAACGTCCGCCGCCGATATCGAAATCAAGGGAAATTCCGCCGCCGCTTTCTTCACAAGGCTTTTCGTGTCGCTGCACCCCGTAAACTTTTTTAACAGGATTTATTACAGAAAAATCCCGCGTGACGTAAGGAAACGCATCGTCGCGTTTTTCGACGAACAGGAAAAAGAAAAAGAAGAATAAAAGCACAAAGAAAAACCATCGGGAAAAACACCCGATGGTTTTTTGATTTTCGCCGCTTATTCCACAACGATTTCTTTTATCATGACTTCGTTGCCCCTCAAAAGATAAGTCCTTTCGCTTTTGCAATACGGGCAGATTTTGCCGTATTTGACCGTTTCGTATTCTTTCTTGCAGTCTTCGCAGTACGTCACGGCTTTCACCGGTTCGATTTCCAGCACGCAACCTTTCAGAAGTTCCGTACGATTTGCGTTCCAGTTCCAGCAGTCGATAAGCTGGTCGTTGACGACCGTCGACACTTCGCCGATTTGCATGACGACTTTCTGGACTTTCGTCGCCTTGTTTTCGACCGCGACGTCGCGCACTATGTCCGCGATATGGAAGACCACCCCGAGTTCGTGCATAAATTACTTATCCTTTTTGGCTTGTTTTGCCGCTTTTTTCGCAGCCTTATGGCGTTTTTGCGAAGCCTTTTCTTCGGGCGTTTTCTTGCCGAACGCGATTTTCATACCGCGTTTTATGGCGTACGGTAAAATCTCCTTGAACTTATCTTCGCTTCTGCTCATCTTAGAGCATTCGGGATGTTCGCGATGCAGATGGATTGCGTCGAATTCGCACTTAGTGGTGCAGATACCGCAGCCGATACATTTGTTTTCGTCGACGATGCTCGCGCCGCAGCCCAGACACCTTGACGCTTCGATCCTGACCTGTTCTTCGGTGAGAGTGCCGTGCAGATCGCGGAAGGAGTGCTTGTCGCCGTCGAGTTCTTTCGCTTCCTGTCTGCCTGCCGTATCGTAGCTGTCGATGACGATGTTGTCTTTGTCAAGCTCGACAAACTGTCTTCTGTTGCGGCCGATGGTCATGCTCGTGCCGGGCTGTACGAAACGATGCAGCGATACCGCCGCGTTCTTGCCCGCTTCGATTGCGTCGATTGCGAATTTCGGTCCGCTGTACACGTCGCCGCCGACGAAAATGTCGGGTTCCGCCGTCTGATAAGTCAGAGAATCCGCAACGGGATAATTACCGTGATGGAACTCAACCTTCGTGCCTTTCAGCAAGTCGTTCCAGACAACGGACTGACCGATTGCGAAGATAACGTGTTGCGCCTCGACCGTAATCGTGTCGTTTTCGTCGTATTGCGGGTTGAAGCGATTTGTCTTCGGGTCGATGACCGACAGGCATTTCTTGAACACGACCGCTTTAACGTTGCCTTTTTCGTCTTTCAGAATCTCTTTGGGACCCCAACCGTTGTTGATCGAGATGCCGTCTTCCAGCGTTTCTTTGATTTCGTTTACGGACGCGGGCATTGTTTCGCGCGATTCGAGGCAGTACATGCCGACGTTATCGGAGCCGAATCTGACAGCCGTACGAGCGCAGTCCACCGCAACGTTGCCGCCGCCGATGACAACCGTCTTGCCGACAAGTTTTCTGTCGTGGTTTTCGGTTGCGTCGTGCAGGAACGATACAGCCATATCCGTGCCGATCGCGTCTTCGCCGGGTATGCCGGGGAGTCTGCCGCCCTGGCAGCCGATTGCAACGTAAAACGCCTTGTAGCCTTGTTTTCTGAGTTCGTCGATGGTGACGTCGGTGCCGACGTTCACGCCGCATTTAATTTCGACGCCGAGTTCGCGCAGTACGTCGATTTCAGCCTCGATGACGTCCTTTTCGAGTTTATAGGAAGGAATACCGTAAGTGAGCATTCCGCCGGGACGCGCGTTCTTTTCAAACACGGTGGGCTTGTATCCTTTCGTCGCAAGATAGTATGCACAGGAAAGTCCCGCAGGGCCTGCGCCGATGATTGCGATTTTTTCGGACCATTGCTTATCGACGTTCGACGGAATAACGACTTCGGGAACGAATCTCGTTTCCGCGTGCAGGTCTTGTTCCGCGATGAACTTCTTGATGTCGTCGATTGCAACGGCTTCGTCGATGGTGCCCCTTGTGCAGGCGGCTTCGCAACGCTTATTGCAGACGCGTCCGCAGATTGCGGGGAACGGATTGTCCTTTTTGATAAGTTCCAACGCTTCCCTGTACTTGCCTTCTTTGGCTTTTCTTATGTAGCCCTGAACCGCGATGTGAGCGGGACATGCAACCTTACAAGGCGACGTACCCGTTTCGTAGCAGTTGATGCGGTTGTTGTCGCGGTAATCTTCGTCCCACTTGTCGGGTCCCCAGCTGAGGTTGTCGGGGAGTTCGTGCTTCGGATATTTGATTTCGCCCTGTTTCGTGCAAAGTTTTTGTCCGAGTTTTACCGCTCCGGCGGGGCAGTATTCCACGCACTTGCCGCACGCCACGCATTTGTCTTTTTCAACCCTTGCGACGTACGCGCTTCTGGACATATTAGGCGTGTTGAAAAGTTGCGACGTACGCAGAGCGTTGCAGATATTGACGTTGCAGTTGCAGATTGCGAAAATCTTGTTTTCGCCGTCGATATTCGTGATCTGATGTACGAAACCGTTCTTTTCGGCGTTTTTCAGAATTTGCATTGCCTCGTCGTAAGTGATATCGCGGCCTTTGCCCGTTTCGCGGCAGTAATCCGCCATATCGCCGATACCGATGCACCATTCTTCACAGCTGTCGCCGCAACCTTCGCCCAGTTTCGCCCTGCCGTAACGGCACGAACAAATGCCTACGCCAAGGTGTCCTTCGTACTTTTTGAGCCAATACGAAATATGCTCGATATCCATTGTGCCGTTTTCCATCTCGATTGCTTTCTCGACGGGGATAACGTGCATACCGATTCCCGCGCCTCCCGGGGGAACCATAGGCGTGACCATTGTCAGGGGAAGATACGTCATACGCTCGAAAAACATCGCGAGTTCCGGATGATCGTCAAGCTGCTTCTTTATCATGTTCGTGAATTCCGCAGAACCGGGAACGAACATCGGTAACGTATAACGACGGATTTTCTTTGCGCCCTTAATGGGACCGTTGTGGTCGTAATTGTCGCCGTAATCGTATTCCAGAATACCGATTCTGCTCATGTCGTCAAGCAACTTCTGAAGCTTTTCTTTCCCGAGTTCGGGATTCTTTGCAAGAAGGTCTTCAAACGTGTAGTGATGACGCACTTTCATTTTCAGCGCGACGTCCGCCATTTCGTCGGTAACCACGCAGGCAAGTCCCCAGTATTCGGGATCGTTTACCGTGACGCCCAGAATCTTATGGTCGACGCAGTCGGTGATCTTTCTTGCGAGTTTGAGAATTTTTTCACGCGGATTGGGATCGCCAATAAACTCCGGTGTGTAGGCTTTACTCATCTCTGCCATTGCTGTTTTCTCCTTTGAAAATTTGTTTTATAAATTTCGTTTCGAGCGCGGCTTTTCGTCGCCCTTCCTTGCACATACGATAAATACTGCGCGCGGTGGGGCTTCAAAATTTTTGCGTCGTTAAAACCTTTTTTGTAAAATTCGGGTGTTTTTGATACGTACTCTTTTGCAAGAATTATCGGATTTTCCGTCCGAAATTGCCGCATTTTCAATATACCCTTAATATAATATCTTTAATATATTTTTGCTTACACTATGAATAATAATACGGAAATTAGGGAATGTAAAGTATTTGCACGATTTTTTGTGATTGTAAAGATTTGGTAGAAAACCGAAAAATCCTATCACCCGCGCCTTTTTCAACTCGTTTGTTCATTTTCTTCAATAAAAAACCGCCCGCATCCGGACGGTTTTGTTTGTTGTTTTTTGACTTTGCGTTTACTTCTTTTTAAGAACGTCGTCGAAGAGTTTCAGGTTGTCGAAAGACGGTTTGTACTTGCCATCTTCGATGCCGCGGATTATTTCGACCGCCCTGTCGTTGACGGGAGTCGGCACGCCGACCTTTCTTCCGTACTCGCTCACGACGCCGTTGATTGCCTCGACCTCGCAAGGTTTGCCCTTTTCGATATCCTGCAACATACTTGCGCGGATAAGGCGGTGTTTTTTGATTGCGACGGGAATTATCGCAAACGAGATTTTTTGTTTGATCGAGTTGTTGTAATCCAGAAGTTTTACGACGTCTTTGCCCTGAATCGGCTCAATATGAATGCCGCCCGCGCGGGTTGAGTCGATGATTTCTTTTATGATGCGTTGCGCGCAAAGTCTGCTTTTTTTGTTGTCCGCGACCTCTCCGAAATTGCAGCCGAGCACCGCCGACATTCCGCTGAATGCGGAGTTTACGAGAAGTTTTGACCACCTTACCCCTATGAAATTGTCTTCAACCTCAACCTTGCCCATAATGGACAGTATACGGACGATTTCCTTGAAATGCTTGTCTTCCTGCGCTTTTTTATTGAGTGCGCCGAGCGCGAAAACCAAAGCGTCGGGTTCCGACGTGAGTTCGCTGACGCCGGGAGCGGTCATTTGCGCGCCCCAGCCGATTGCACAACCATACGTCCTGTCTTCGCCGATTATTTCGGACACGCTGTGTTCCGGAAGACCGTTTTGCATCGTACAGATTACACCGTCGTCCGCCAAAAAGTTTGTGAGCATTTTCACGACTTCTTTGTTGTTGAGCTGTTTTGTCATAAGGAAAATAATATCGTATTTTTCCTTCATTTCTTCGGGCAGCATCGCGTTGACTTTCACGTTGAAATTCGCTGTCCCCGTGATGGTTGCGCCGTGCTCTTTCAACGCGGCGACGTGCGCTTTGTTCCTGTTGACAAGGTCGATTTCCTCGCCGCTTTTCGCGACGTATGCTCCAAGTACCGTTCCGAGCGAACCCGCTCCGTAAATGCAAACTTTCATATAAGCTCCTTAAAGTTTTCAATCAAAGATATTTTACCACGAAAAAGCCTTATTTACAACGGTTGACAATAATTTATTCTTTTTTCGTGGCATTTTCACGGCAGCGGTCTTTCAAAAGTTTCGGCGAAATCTCGTTGACAACCGCCCTTTACTTCTATATAATGCAATCAAACGAATAATCTCGCCGCCGGGTGAGCGCGTCAAATTGCATCGTTAGGCCTTTGAAGATGCAACCTGGCGCTTTTTTATTTGTGGAGAAAAATGAAAAACCAGACTTTGAAAGAATTTTTTAAATACGTGTCGGCAAACGTGATTGCCATGATCGGGCTGTCCTGCTATATTCTGGCGGACACGTTTTTCATTTCTTTGAGTCTCGGGAAAACCGGGCTTGCCTCGTTGAATCTGGCAATGCCTTCGTTCAGTATCGTTTTTTCAATCGGTCTTATGTTCGGCATCGGCGGAAGCACGAAATTCGCCATATACAAAGGCGCGGGGGACGTCAAAAGCGCAAACAGAGTGTTCACTCACACCGTTTTTGTCGTTGCGTGTTTTGCGGTCGTATTCGTGCTTCTCGGCGTGTTTTTAAGCGGTCCCGTGGCGTCGCTTCTCGGCGCGGACGGCAAAACGTTTTCGGGGAGCAAAACCTACGTGCAGATTATACTTTGCTTTGCGCCCTTTTTTATGTTCAACAACGTTCTGCAAAACTTCATCCGCAACGACGGCGCGCCCAGACTTGCGATGACCGCGTCGCTTCTCGGCAACCTTTTCAACATCGTTTTCGACTACGTTTTTATTTTCCCGTGCAAACTCGGCATGCTCGGCGCCGCCCTTGCGACAGGCATTTCGCCCGTAATCAGCATGCTTATTCTGATGATTTTCTTTTTCCGAAAGAAAAACACGTTCCGTCTTGAAAAGACGAAACTATCTCTTCGCGTGTTCGGCGAGATAATCTCGTTGGGACTTGCGTCGTTCATTGCGGAGTTCGGCTTCGGACTCGTGATGATGCTCATCAATAAGTTGTTCAAGTCGCTTGGCGGGGATACGGCGGTTGCGGCGTTCGCCATCGTCGTCAACGTGTTTTACGTGATAAACGCGATTTTCAACGGGATTTCGGCGGGCACCCAGCCTATAATCAGTTTTTCATACGGACAGCACGATTTCACGAGAATACGACAGGTGCTGAAATATGCCCTGATTACAATCGGCGCGACCGCCGCCGTCCTGTACGTTATTCTGTTTTTCTCGGCGGACGGCATCGCGGCAATCTTCAACACGGAAAAAGCGGAAGACCTTCAAAAACTTGCCACGACCGGCATAAAACTGTATTTCATTTCTTCGCTGTTTTCGGGGTTCAATCTATTGTTTTCGTCATACTTTTCGGCGTCCGATAAAGGCGTATGTTCGCAAATCATTACCCTTCTGCGCGGAGTCGTGCTGATTATTCCGCTTGCTTATCTTTTCGCACATCTTTGGAAAATCACGGGACTTTGGCTCGCAACGCCCGCCGCCGAAATGCTGACGCTCGTTGCGGCGATTATCATATTCTTTGTCACACGCAAAAAACGCGCCGACGCGGAAATCCCCGCCCCCGTTTCGGAACAGGAATAATCCGCCGTACGCGTTCCCGTTTTTATCTGATTTTATTTTTTCTTTCCTTTTGTTTTCTGTTTTTTGACGGTAACGACAAGTATTATCGTCGCGATAACAATCATCCCGATGCCAGTGGACAATATTATGATGATTTTGGTCACCTTTCCGAGCGGCAGCTTGTACCTTTCGGGATTTTCCGACGCGCAAAGGAAAAGCGTGAGATCGCCGTTGGACAGTTTTTCAAAACGCGCCGCGTAAACCCCGCCTCGGTCTGCGATTCGTCATACGGAACGAATCCGAAAGGAAACAGGCATCTTGTTTCGACAGTCAGATTTGTCGGATTGTGGAAAGTGTATTCGGCTGTAACTATGCCCCGCCTGCCGTATTCCTGCACGGGGATAAAGCGGTCGGCGGAATAAATATGAAAAGTCAGATCTTCCGTGTCGACGACTATCGGACTGTTTTCGGTCTTGACGATAACCCCGCTTGAATCGTAGCCTTTCGTTCTCTCGGCGCGGAATTCGCTTCCGAGACGGCGGACGGCAAGAATACGATCGACGAAAATAACGTCAACGCTATGGTCAGAAGAAGGATTATCGTCTTTTCCTGTGTTTCATTTGTGTCCTATTCTATTTCGGAAAACAATTCTTTTCCAACTCCGCATACGGGACAGACGAAATCGTCGGGCAAGTCTTCAAACTCGACAAGCGGAATCCCGTTTTCCTTGCAACTTTCTTCGTCATATACCCAACCGCATACTTCGCAAATGTACTTTTTCATTTTCTTTCTCCTTTTGGTTTATTTGTTTTTGATTTATTTCATAAGTTCAAACGCCGACGCGTCGTGCTTGCATATCGGACAAATGAAGTCGGGCGGCAGTTCTTCGCCCTCGAAAACGTAGCCGCACACTTTGCAAACGTACGATTTCTTCTTTGGCGCAACGGGCTTCGGCTTCACGTTTTTCTGATATTCCGTATAAGTAAGCGTGTCGAGATCGGAAAACACCGCCGCTTCTTCGACGGAACAAACGAACATGTTGTGCGTGCCGAGGTCGATTGTCTGCTCCACCGCAAGGGATATGAACGCGTTGCAAAACTCCGGCATTACGACAAGCCCGTTTTCGCTCCTTTTCGGCGTTTCTCCGAAAAACTTATCGACAGTTCTGCCGCTTTGGAAACCGAATCTTTTGAAAACGTCAAAGGTCGCGTCGACCGACAAGCAGTTGACGTTCATTTTCAGCGTTTCCAGAATCGTCCCGCACGAGTAATTCTGTTTGTTTACGCAAACGGCGACTCTCAACGGATTGTTTGTGACCTGCATTACGCTGTTTACGATGCAGCCGTTGTCTTTTCTTCCGTCGTTGGTGGTCAGAACGTACAGCCCGTAGCCGATTCTGAACAATGCGGAAAGGTTAATTTTCTCTTTTTCGTTCGTCATATTTATTCTCCTTTGTTTAATTCTCGTTGTTTGTTCGCACCGTATACAACCGCCGCCGCGCCGCACAAGGACGCATAGTATCCAAGCCCCGAATATTCGATTTTGACGGTTTTATCAATCGGAAGAAACAGTTTATCGTTGATTTCTGCGATAATGTCTCGTCTTTGAACAGGTCAAGGCTTTGGGATACTCTGCCGCCAAGATAACATACGTTCACGTCAAGAAGAGTCGCGGATTTCGCTATGACCGCACCCTGTGCTTTTGCCGCGCGCCGCCCACCAGAACTTTTGATCCTCCGATGTCGATTGCAAGACGCTTTTCCATTTTTCTTCTTCTTTCAGATTCCTGTCAAAAGATAATCCGAACTTGCTTTTCATGGACTTTTTCGGTTTTCTGCAACAAAAAAGTGAAAGGAAATAAAATTTATTCCGATTGCGCTTTGATAATTCTTCTCATAGGCGGTTACCTCCGTCGCGGGGTAAACTTCCGATTAAAAATAATTGTCGTTTGCTCCTTCCTATTTTAGGTATAAATATTTTATCACAAAACTTCGTTTTTGTCAATTTGTCGCGATATGTCCGTAAGGCGTTGTTTTCGCTTCTCAAAGGTGCTCGCGGTTCTTTTTACCGTTTACGTTTCCAAGCGTTATTTGGACAACCGCCCCGTTTTCGTTGCTTTTTACGCCGTCGGTTTATCTTAACGCTTTATCTTCCTTATGAATGATTCCGCCGTTTGTCGCGTCGATGCGGTAAGTCCACTGCGTTTGTCCGTCGTTGAACACGAGATTGAAATACGGGGTTTTGATGCCGCCGTCAACCAGCTCTTCCACGGTGAAAACGACCTTTGAGTTTTCTTCAATCGCGGCGTCCTTCAAAGCGGATTCCTTTGCTCTTTCGATATTGATATATCTGCGGTTGTAAATCACTTCGCCGGTCTTTGCGTCGATTTTATAGCTGAACTGGTACTTTTCGATGTAAAATTCCAAAACCCAGCACGGGCGTCCCGAATTTCTGCTCAACACTTCTTTGGTAAACACGACTTCGACTCCTTTCGGAATTTCCGCGTCCGTTAGAGCTATCTCTTTTGCCTTGTCCAGAGAAACCATAAGGGCTTCTGCGTTGCTGTACATAATGCTGCCGTCCGTCGCGTCGATGCGGTAAGTCCACTGAGTTTTCCCGTCGTTGAACACGAACAGATAGTACGGGGTTTTAATGCCGCCGGCAACCAGTTCTTCCACGGTGAAGACAACCTTGCTGCCGTCGGAAAGGACCGTATCTTGCCGCGCGATCGTTTTGGCTTTCTCAATGCTCACGTAGCGGGTGCTGAATAAGATTTCTCCCGTTTCGGCGTCGATGACGTAGGAGTATTGATAATTTTCGTTGTAAAACTCAATAATCCAGCACGGGCGTTCGGGACCTTTGTTCAATTCTTCCTTTGTGAAAGTAACTTCGTTTTCGTCCGTTATGCCGGCGTCTTTCAACGCGATTTCTCTTGCTTTCTGCAACGAGACGAGTAACGCGACTTCGCTCTTGTCAAGCACGTGACCTAACGTTGCGTCGATACGATAAGTCCACTGCGTTTTGTCGTTATTGAACACGAGATAGAAATACGGGGTTTTAATGCCGCCGCCGACGTATTCTTCAATGGTGAACGTGAGTTTTGAAAATTCCTCAAAGACACCTGCGTCTTGCGCCGCGATTTCTTTTGCTTTCCTTATATCGATATGGTATTCGAAAAAGAACACCTCGCCGGTTTTGGCGTCGATTTTGAAAAAGTATTGGAACTTTGTCGTATAAAATTCCAGAATCCAGCACGGGCGTCCCGAATTTCTGCTCAACTCTTCTTTGGTAAACACGACTTTTTCTTCGTCGTTATCGGCAAGCCCCGCGAATTTCAGAGCGATGCTTCGAGCGTTTTCCAAAGATATGAACAACGCCACTTCGTTTTTGTCGAGAATGTCGCCGTTGATTGCGTTGATAAGGTATGTCCACTGCGTGTTTTTGTCGTTGAACACGATGCGATAATAAGGATATTTCGCGCCGATGTCGACAAGCCTTGCTTCGGTAAATTCCACTCTCGTTGTGCAGCCGGAGTCACTTAATGCGATCGCTTTGGCTTTTAAAATGCCGATATAGCCGGAAACGATAATTTTGGAATCGATATCTTTCTGCAACCAGACAAGCTCGTCAAGGGGCAGATTTGCAAGTTCTTCTTCGGACATGCTGCTGTTTTTCTTTGCGTCGGCGATAAGTTGGGCTTTGCCTTGCGATACGCCGTATTTTTTCGCGATAGCGGCCGTTTCGTCGTTGACCGCAGCAGGCGCGTAAACCACCGTGTGGACGGACTTGGTTTTTTCAAGCGCACGCCGCACGTTCTCGGACACGGACTCTTTCAGTCTGGCGTTTTCGCTCAACTTTTTGTCGAATGAAATCAGCACGGTATCGTTGCTTTCCATAAATCCCGCCGCCTTGTATGCGGCAACGGTAAGAGCCACCGCGGTATCGAGACTTTGTCCTTTCAGCGCGACATTTGCAAGCGCGCCTTCCGCGTCGTCGTTCAGGAAGCGAACTTCTTTTACTTTTCCGTTTCGGGTGATCGTGTATTCAACCCCCGGGTTGATTTCCATCGTTATCGTGCCCGCCGCCGTGTTTCCGACCGCAATCGGGGTAATCACTCCGACCGCAAGCAATAACACAAGACACGCCGCCACTGCCACCGCCATACGGCTGAACTTTACTCGTTTTTGTTTTGCCCTGACCTCGGGCTTTGCGTCCGCAATCATCTTATCGTCAATCTGACCGATTGCGTTCAATAATTTTTCCTTCTTCATAGGTAGATTTCCTCCTTTTCGAGATTTTTTTTGAGGTCGACGCGCATACGATACAAAATGGCTTTGACCTTGTTTTCGCTCATATCGTGCATTTCGGCGATTTCGCGGACGGGATACATATACCAGTATCTTTGCACGAATAAGTTGCGTTTCGTTTTGTGCTGGGCGCGTAAAAAGTTGTTTATCACTGCAACGAGATGCGCTTCGTCCATCGCCGTCTCGACGCCGCTTATGTCGGGAATACAGTTTTCAAGCTCGGACAAAACGATTTCCACCTGTCCGTTCCCGCGCTTTGCAGCCGATTGCCGCTTATAGCGATTGATGGCGAGGTTGCGGGCGATTTTTCCGAGAAACGCCGTCAGGTTGCCGGGCTTTTGCGGGGGGATACTGTTCCAGGCGCCAAGGTAAGTATCGTTGACGCATTCTTCCGCATCGAAATGATTGAAAAGAATGTTGTAAGCGATGGTATGGCAGTATTTCCCGTACTTTTCCGCCGTGACGGATATCGCGCTCTCGTGCCGCTCCCAAAACAATTCGATAATTTTTTGGTCGTTCATTTTGCTTCTCCTTCGACGTCGAAAAACCGTTTGCGATTTTGTCGACGATCAAACGCTGCGTCTACCTATAAAGACAACAAAAAATCCGCGTCGTTGCGTGAAAGTTAAAAAATCTCAAAAACTTTTCACGCGGCGCGGATTATAAAGTGGATTAAATTTGTTTTCGCTTTTAACTTTCCGTTTATATTCACTCCTAACGTTATTATAATATAAAATACGAAAAATTAAAAGAGGTTTTATGCCAGAATCGACACCGACAGCAGGCAGAAAATAATGAGCGACAGCGCGTCCCGAGTGCCGATTTCGTTCAGCGCAAGCGACCTGATTATGGTGACGGACGCCTGCAAAGTTGCGGATGGACTCGCCGAAGCGGATGTCCGGCACGCTGC
>OKVE01000396.1_pt1 | contig 16711 bp, 10 predicted proteins | sample 1604781 | NCBI WGS metagenome assembly OKVE01 (sample SAMN01760918, study PRJEB22395) | human gut metagenome
GCGTCTCAAGCCGGGTCTGCTGGCCCAGCGTCTTGATAATGGTGCCGATGAGCAGGCTGGCGAACAGGCCCTGTGCCATCGCGCCCAGCGCCTCGATGAGGTAGCGCTGGGGGGTGATGACGATGTCCTTGCGTTTTAAGAAATCTTTTACATTTGACATAAAGAATCTGCCTTTCCGTCTTAACACTTTCAGAGTGCAGCAAAAGCTGCATGACCATCATGATACCATACAGGTGTCAAGACAGCAAGAGGAAAACGCAAAAATCCCGTTCGGAACTCATCTTTTTTTCTTTTGGGTGCAATAATACGGCGGCCTGGTTCGTTTTCCACATGAAGCGTCGGCTGTGGTGGAAAACTTCCACGAAACGCCCCTCACGAGACACCGAAGGACATTGACGGGAGCTTGGGGTTGGGTGTATACTATAGACGTATAAATGGCATTTGAAGCACTTTTGGCGGCGAGAGGCCGCGTTAGAATACAGCTTGGAGGCAGAGCAAGCGGAATGAGACAGAAAGATACAGGAACACCAAAAAAGAAGACGCGCCGTGCGGCGGGCCAGATGGTGGCCTCGGCGGTGATGGCGCTTGCCATCGCGGTGGGCGGTTTTGGCACCACAGCCCTGCTGGCGTCCCAGCCTGCGGGTCTGACGGTGGAGCCGTCGGCTCTGCTGTGGGAGGGCGAGACCGATGCGGCCCACAGCACCAAAAAGGAAACGAAGAAAAATAATACGGAAACTCCGAAAAATGACTCTGCATCCTCTGAGGCGGAGAGCACTGCTGCGTCTGCCGCGCAGCCGTCTGCTCCCAGCCAGAGCGTGAAAGAAGAGCCCGCTGCATCGGCGGCTCCGGCTGCACCCGCAGAGGAGACTGCCGCAGAGCCTGCAGCCCCGGAAACAGCTCCTTCTGCCCCCATGATGGGCGGCATCGACGAGCTGGAACAGGAGAACGGCTTCCCCCGCTTACAGCAGGAGACCGAGGCACTGGCCGCCGAAGATCCCCTGAGCGCTCCGGTGGAGCAGGATGCAGTGTCTCAGCCCGCCGAGCCGGAGACGAACTCCGAAGAGCAGAGCGCTCTGCCGGTGAAGACCGAGGAAGGCACCATCCTGCTGACGCCGGAAGAGATACGCGCGGCGCTGGATGCGGGTACGCTGGATGCGAGCAACATTGATACTGCCTGTCTTACCGACGAGAACGGCCTGCTGAGCTGGCTGTGGAACCTCCTGTTCGGGAAAAGAGACGATGACAGCAGCACCCCGGCTCCGGCTCCGGTCTATTCCGGCTGGCGCACCGTAGGCGGCAAGACCTACTATTATGACCAGTACACCAACCAGCCGGTCACGGGCATCCAGTCTATCGACAACAAGCTCTATTACTTCGACGCCAACGGTGTCCAGCAGGACGCCACCTTCGGCATCGACGTCTCCAAATATCAGTCGAACATCAACTGGGAGCAGGTCAAGACGGCGGGCGTCAAGTTCGTCATCGTCCGCATCGGCTACCGCGGCTACGGCAGCGGCGCACTGGTGCTGGACCCCATGTTTGAGCAGCACTTCACCAATGCCCGGAACGCGGGCCTCAAGGTGGGCGTCTACTTCTTCAGTCAGGCAGTCAACGAGAACGAGGCCCGGGAAGAAGCGCAGGGCTGCGCCTATGTCCTGAACGGCCGCAAGCTGGACTACCCCATCTACTTCGATACTGAGGCCTCCGGCGGTAAGAATGGCCGTGCCGATGGTCTGGGCGTCGAAGACCGCACCAAGTGTGCCATCGCCTTCTGCGAGGAAGTCAAGGCCCAGGGCTATCAGCCGGGCGTCTACGCCTCCACCCTGTGGTTCCGCAAGCGCATCGACCTGAACCAGCTGAAGAACTACAGCATCTGGAATGCCCATTATAATGTGGCCGGCAGCCCCATCGCCTGCGATATGTGGCAGGGTACCTGCACCGCCCGCATCCCCGGCTACGGCGGACAGATCGACGTGAACATCAGCTATGTGGGCTGAGGAGGCGCGCATGGACGTCATCCGCCTCATTGCCTCCGACCTTGACGCCACCCTGCTGGACGACCAGAGCCAGCTCCCGCCGGACTTTGCGGAGACTGTCCGCGCTCTGGCAGAGCGGGGCATCCGGTTCGCTGCCGCCAGCGGACGGCCCATCTATACCTTAGAGGAGATGTTCGCGCCCCTGCAGGACGACATCATCCTTGTGGGTGACAACGGCGGTGCCATCTGCTGGAAGGGCGAGAGCCTGTATCTCTCCGAGATGGACGTTGCCGACTGGCACACGCTGGCCGGGCAGGCCCGGAGCGCGGGCCACGCCGCCGTCCTCTGCGGGCTGGAAACGGCCTATGTGGAGGAGCAGTTCCGGCCATACGACAGGGTCTTCAAGAGATTCTACACCAAGGTGGAATATGTCCCTCATCTGGAGGACGTGACCGCCCAGGTGGATAAATTCACCATCTACTTCCCCGAGGGAGATGCCCAGAAGGGCTACGACGCGCTTTATGGCCCGGTCTGGGGCGGGCGCTTCTCGGTGGCGGTGGCCGGTGCAGACTGGGTGGACATCATGAACCCCGGCGTCCACAAGGGCGCGGCCTTGCTTCGGCTGGGGGAGCGTCTGGGCGTCCTGCCCGAGGGCATGATGGCGTTCGGCGACACTTTCAACGACGCGGAGATGCTGAAGGCGGCAAAATACGGTTTCCTTGTAGAGAACGGCTCGTCCGCCCTCCGGGAGGAGGTGCCCTTCCTCGCGCCGCCCAACACCAGCTCCGGCGTGATGCAGGTCCTGCGCCGCGTTCTGGCCCAGAATGGCCGGGTCTGTGAATCGGATTTCAGAAGAGCAAAATAGAGAACGGCATCGGAGAAAAGCTCAGATGCCGTTCTTTTTTATTGGTATAAAAGTGCGCCCAGCACTGCCGAGAGCAGGATCATCCCGATGGGCGAAGGGGCCTTGCCTCTGGCTTTCTGCCAGATGAGCCGCACCCCGGCCAGAATTGCAAGGATGCCAATGCCCCGCCATGCGGGCGAGGGCGTTTCAGCGGCGGTGGAGATGCCCAGCAGAGTGCTCAGCCCCATGGTGAAGGCTGTGGAGAGGATGAGGGCCACGACGCAGGGCCGGACGCCGGAGAGGAAAGCTTCGACCCCGGCGTACTTGAGCAGGTCGTGGATGAGGGCCGCGATGAGCAGAATGATGAAAAAGGACGGCAGAACGACGCCCAGCGTGGCGCAGAACGCCCCCAGCACCCCGCCCTGCGACGCGCCGATGAAGGTGGCCATGTTGACAGCCAGCGGGCCGGGTGTGGACTCCGACACCGCGATGAAGCTCAGGAACTCGGCCTCGGAGAGCCAGCCGTTGAGCAGGACTTTCTCCCGGATGAGGGAGATCATGCCGTAGCCGCCGCCGAAGGAGACGGCACCAATCTCCAGAAAGGTGAGGAATAATTTCAGAAACATCTTACTTCCCTTCCTTTCTGCGGCCGATGAGCCATGCAGCCACACCTGCCGCACCGCTGAGAAGGATGAGCAGGATGGACGAGACGTTGACACCGGCCAGCGAGAGACCCACCATCACCAGCATGACGGCGGCGAGAACGCCGGTGGCAAAGGGCGACTTGTCCAGCGCTTTGAGCATCCGCACGCCTGCCGAGAAGATGAGGTAGATGACACAGACCTGAATGCCCTTGAAGGCGTTGGCGATGACAGTGAGCTGGGTGAACTGCTCGAAAAACAGCGAGATGGCGTAGATGATGAGGAAGGACGGCAGGCAGACAGCTACCGTGGCCGTGGCCGCGCCGGGAACTTTGGCCAGCTTGTAGCCGAGGTAGGTGGCGCTGTTGATGGCCACCGGTCCGGGGGTGGATTCTGCAATGGCGGCCATGTCGAGGAATTCGTCTTTGTCCAGCCATTTGCGGCGCTGGATGAACTCTTCTTCCAGCAGGGCGATCATGGCGTAGCCGCCGCCGAAGGTGAACAGACCGATTTTGAAAAAGGTGAAAAACAGCATCCCGAGGCTTTTGGCCTCCTGCGCCGGAGTGTTATGTTTCATGGGCAGAGCCTCCTTTCCTTTATCTTACACGCGGGAAAGCACGGCGTCAATAGCGGAGAAAAAGCGGGATTTTGCTTCCAGCGGCTTTACAATCCGGCCAAAAGGCGGTATTCTTTACCCATACCACTCTAAGATTCAGGAGGAAACGATGGACATCCGCCAGCTGCATTATTTTCTGGTCCTCTGCGAGGAGATGAACTACACCCGCGCGGCCCAGCGCCTGTTTTTATCCCGACAGGCTCTGCGTCAGAGCATCTCGGCCCTCGAGGCCGAATTGTGCGGGCCGCTCTTCCTCAGCGCCCACCACAAGCTCAGCCTCACCGACCGGGGCGTGAGCCTGCAGCGCCATGCCGCGCCGGTGGTGGAGCAGTTCCAGCAGATGCAGGCGGCGCTCCACGCCGAGATACAGTCGGCCCAGCCGGTGCGCATCGGCATCAGCGTCTCGCTGGTGCCGGACTATCTGCCCGGCCTCGAGACCCAGCTGGACAAGTTCCGCCAGCAGTACCCCCACATCGAGATGCGCTTCCGCCTGCTGGACAACGACGCCGTGGCCGAGGGCGTGGAGCAGGGCGAGCTGGATGCGGGCCTTGTGATGGACCTGGGCTGTGCCGCACCGGTGCTGGCCCGCACCACCCTGCGGGCCGACCCGGCCTGCCTGCTGGTGCCGCGGGGCCACCCCTTCTGGGAAAAGGAGAGTGTGCCGCTGGCCGAGTTGCGGAACCAGAGGCTCCTTCTGCCCAGCCTGCGGCAGGACCTGTTCGCCCCGCTGTGGGAGGCCTGCGCCCGGGCGGGCTTTGCGCCCAACGCTGAGATAGGCCCCAGCTTTTATCAGGCGTACTACCTCGTGCAGGAGCAGCTCTGCACCTGCCTGACCCGGTACGAGCCGGGCGCGCGGCGGGAGCTGGACCGGGTGCGGGACGTCCTGCTGGAAGACCTGCCGCCCCTCTGCGTCTCACTTTTGCAGCGGCGCGACCATGCTTCGGCTTATATCGACCTGCTGCGCAGCTACCTGATGGAGGTGCTGGGCGGTGCGGTCAGCCTGCCGCCCCGGCGCGGACGGTCGGCGAAGCCCTTCTATAACCTGCCCGTCCTGTCCAGCGCGGCGGCAAAGCCCGCCGTGGTACATCCTGCCCCCGGCACTCAGCTGCCCTTTGAGGGCGGACACAACTTCCGCGAGCTGGGAGGCTACGAGGCCGATGAGGGCAAGCACATCAAGTGGGGCCAGATCTACCGGGGCATCCCGACGTGGAAACTCACCAGCGAGGCTGACCGGAAGCTGCTGGATTCTCTGGGCCTGCGCCTCATCCTCGATCTGCGCAGCGAGGCCGAAGCTGCCGAGACGCCCGACTACGTGCCGGACGGCGCGCGGCTGGTGCGCATCTGCGGTCTCTGCCTCGAGAACGGCAAAGAGGTGGACTTTTCGCCCGAAGACCGGGAGAACCTGCTGAAGGGAATGCCCGACGAGGGCCGTCGGATGGCGGACGCCATGTACGAGCGGATGCTCTTCGGCAACAAGGCGTACAAGGAGCTGTTCCGTGCGCTGGAAGCCGGTGAGACGCCGGTGCTCTTCCACTGCTCGGCGGGCAAGGACCGCACCGGCGTGGCCGCTATGCTCATCCTGCTGGCGCTGGGCGCGTCGGACAAGACCATCGCCGAAGATTTTGAGAAGACGAACATCTGGCGCAGGCCGGAGCTGGAGGCCGTCTGGGCCGAGCACGCTGAGGAGATCGCCGCTGACCCTGCCCGGAAGGACTTCTACCTCGGCGTGTTCGGCGTCCACCCGGAGTCTGCTCCCTTCGTGCTGAGCATCATCCGGGAGCGCTATGGCAGTGCTGACGCCTATCTGGAAGCCGAATACGGCCTCACCCCGGCCCGCCTGATGCGCCTGCGCCGGATGTATCTCGAATAAATAAAAAATAATTTCCGCTTTCGGCCTTACTTCTCCTTGACATTGTGCAAAATGTTTCGTAATATAAGAAGTAGTATGGAATCTAAGACGCTGCAGGCGGAACATTCCGCGACCAGATATTTCAATGGGGCTTCATCTGCCCGTTTTTATAAGCACATCTTGTAAATCGAAAAGCTGCACCAGACCTACCGCACAGGAAGATTTTTCTCTGCGTCTGTTCTTGTTGGCCTCTTTTGCGTTGAAAATTTGATTGATGTCTGGCCCGCGTTCGGCCGCACAGCGTCTCCTGCCTGTTAAAGCAAAATTTGACTGTTAAGGAGAGTGAAGAACAATGACCGTGATCGGAGTGATCGTGGCATTGATCGTTGCTGTCGCTGCCGCAGCTGCGGGCTATTTTATTGGTTACAACAACCGTAAAAAGACCGCGGAGGCCCAGATCGGCAGCGCCGAGGCCGAGGCGACCCGGCTGGTGAACGAAGCGATCAAGACCGCCGACCAGAAGCGCAAGGAAGCCATTCTGGAAGCAAAGGATGAGGCTTTCCGCCTGAAAGCCGAGGTCGATGCCCAGAAGGCAGAGGCCGATAAAGAGATCAAGCAGCGCCGTGCGGAGATCAGCCGCCAGGAGAACCGCATCGACCAGAAGGAAACTGCCCTCGACCGCAAGACCGAGGCTCTGGAAAAGCGCGAGGAAGAGCTGAAAAAGAAGCACGAGGAGGCCGAGGCCCATCTGGCCGAGGTCGATGCCCTGCGCGCCAAGGAGATGGAGCGTCTGGAAACGCTGGCCGGCCTGAGCCAGGAGGACGCCCGCGAAGTGCTGCTGCACAAGGTGGACGAGGAGCTGACCCACGAGAAGGCCATCCGCGTGGCCGCCTACGAGACCGATTTGAAGGAGAACTGCGACGGCATCGCCCGCAACCTCATCGGCCAGGCCATCAGCCGCTGTGCTGCTGACCACTGCAGCGAGACCACCGTCAGCGTCGTCCCGCTGCCCAGCGACGAGATGAAGGGCCGCATCATCGGCCGTGAGGGCCGCAATATCCGCGCCCTTGAGACTGCGACCGGCGTTGACCTTATCATTGATGATACCCCGGAGGCCATTACCCTGTCCTCCTTCGACCAGACCCGCCGCGAGGTGGCCCGCATGACGCTGGAACGCCTTATCGGCGATGGCCGCATCCACCCCGCCCGCATTGAGGAAACGGTGGAAAAGTGCCGCCACGACCTCGAACTGCAGATGAAGCGGGAGGGCGAGCGCGCTGTCATGGAGCTGGGCATCCACGGCCTGCACCCCGACCTCATCAAGCTCATCGGCCGCCTGAAGTACCGCACCAGCTTTGGCCAGAACGCTCTGACCCACAGCATGGAAGTGGCCTGGCTGGCTGGCCTGCTGGCAGGCGAGATGGGTGTGAACGTCACGCTGGCACGCCGTGCCGGTCTGCTGCATGACATCGGCAAGGCTCTTGACCATGAGATCGAGGGAAGCCATGTCCAGATCGGTGTGGACATCTGCCGCAAGTACAAGGAAAATACCCAGATCATCCACGCTATCGAGGCCCATCACGGCGATGTGGAGCCCAAGACTCCGCTGGCCTTCATCATTCAGGCCTGCGACGCCATCAGCGCTGCCCGTCCGGGCGCCCGCCGCGAGAATGTCGAGAGCTACGTGAAGCGTCTGGAGAATCTGGAGGAGATCTCTTCCAGCTTTGAGGGCGTCGAGCAGGCATTCGCCGTGCAGGCTGGCCGCGAAGTGCGCATCATGGTCAAGCCCGACGTCATCAGCGACGATCAGGTCATCCTGCTGGCCCGCTCCATCGCAAAGAAGATCGAGGACACGCTGGATTATCCCGGCCAGATCAAGGTCAACGTCATCCGCGAGAGCCGTGCCGTCGAGTACGCAAAATAAAATATCGAAAGATAGCAAGAGCCGCTGTGCGTATGCACGGCGGCTCTTTTGGCATATTGGATCCATTGCGAAATGGCGAAACTTGTGGTATTCTGTAGATGTCGGCCATCCGACTCCATAAAATGGGGGAGGAGGTGATATAAATGAATACAATGCTTTCGTTTGCGCTGTCCGTCGCAGCAAATGTGGTAGCTCATTGCATTTGCAAGTGGCTTGATGAACAGTTCAAGGCCGGCAAGCACTAACCCCTAGCGAGCAGAAAACCCCTTCGGTATGAACGGTACCGTAGGGGTTTTCCTGTTGCTCTTGGTGATACGAATGAACACCATTGTTTTCGTTTGCAACTCTATTATATGCAGTTTGAGATGAAAAGTCAAGCCGCATACAAGAAAGAGTAAGCGAATGAGAATATCGTTCCGACGTGAAATTCAAAATTTTTTCATAATTCACTTGACAACAGGGTTTGTATGTAGTATACTCCACGGCAACCGAACAAACATACATACAAAGTAGGTTTGTTCCAAATGGGAGGAACATCATGAGAGAGCGAATGTGTTGACAGACAAAAACGACATCACACTCAAAAATAAAGGAGAATCCGTTTTATGTCTGTAGAAATTCTGGATCTGGCCGCACTGGCCCTGACTGCCGTATTTTTTGCCCTGCTGTACTACCTGCACAAGAAAAAGCACGTTGACTTCGGGGTGCGCACCATTCTGGCTGTGGGCCTCGGCCTCATTGTGGGCCTCGTGTTCAAGGGCCACCACACCTATGTCGCCGCTGTGGGTACCATCTACGCCCACGTCGTTTCGGCTGTGGTCATCCCGCTGCTGATCTTCAGCATCATTTCCAGCATCACCAATCTGGGTAATTCCGTCCGCCTGAAGAACATCGGCCTCAAGACCGTTTTCTTCCTCGTCCTGAACACCTTCTTCGCCAGCCTCATCACCCTGATCGCTGGTGTCGTGACCAACGTCGGCCACGGTGTGAAGTATGAGCTGGCCACCGACTACACCGCCAAGGAAGTCCCCACCTTTGTGGACACGGTTATCAGCCTCTTCCCCCAGAACCTCGCTTCCCACTGGGCAAACGGCGAGGTGGTGCCTATCGTGGTCTTCTGCATTCTGGTCGCTATCAGCTACAACAAGATTGCCGCCAAGAAACCCGAGGAGGTCGCTCCTTTCAAGAAGTTTATCGACGCCGGTGACGTTGTGATGGGCCGCGTGGTCAGCTATGTCATCTCCTTCACTCCGTATGCCGTCCTGTCCCTCATCGCCCGTGCCGTCAGCCGCTCTTCTCCGGCCGACCTCGTCCCCCTGCTGAGCGTTCTGGTGCTGGCTTATGTCCTCTGCGCGATTCAGGCCTTCGTGGTCGAGGGCGCACTCATCAAGACCGTCGGCAAGCTGGATCCTGTCCAGTTCTTCAAGGGCGTCTGGCCCGCAGGCACTGTCGCCTTCACTTCTCAGAGCAGTGTTGGCACCATCCCCGTCACGGTCAACCAGCTGACCAAGAAGCTGGGCGTCAACGAGGACATCGCCGCCTTTGGTGCAAGTCTGGGTGCAAACCTCGGTATGCCGGGCTGCGCCGGTGTCTGGCCCACCCTGCTGGCTGTCTTTACCATCCACCTGCTGGGCATTGATTACACCCCGGTGCAGTACGCCTTCCTCGTTGTGCTGGCTGTGGTCGTCTCCATCGGTACCGTCGGTGTGCCTGGCACGGCTACCATCACTGCTACCGCTCTGTTTGCTGCTGCCGGTCTGCCGGTGGAAGCCATCATCCTGCTTTCGCCCATTTCCAGCATTGCTGATATGGCTCGTACTGCCACCAACGTCGTCGGCGCTGCCGCCGCTACCACCCTTGTGGCTGCCACCGAAGGCCAGCTGGACAAGGCTGTGTACAATGGCAAGGTCGAAGCACCTGCTGCCGAGGCAGTCTGAGCACTTTTCAAAGTGCTTTTGAGACAAAACTTCAGGCACATAAAGTAAAATAAAGTCCGGACAGCCCGCTATGCAGAAAAAGCATAATGGGCTGTTTTCTTTATAAAAGAAAGATACAGCATGAAACTGTACGCGGCAAAAGCACAAGTAATACTTATTTCACATGAACTGTATTTCACATGAATACACATCAAGGGCAAAACTATACAAAATTCAAATCGGAATTTTGACGTGTAGTTGGTCAAACTACAGAAATCGTCGGGTTGAGGGTATAAATTTGGCAAAAAGTCTTTTCTTTCGGCGGTGGACGATGTATAATGCGGCCAAGGCACAAGGGTGTGCAGAAAGCTCCAGAGGGGGAGCAGAACACCTTGTGCATTTTTCAGAAACAGTCGCTTTAATACGTTAAAGCGGTGTTAGAGAGGGGAAAAGATATTATGAGATTCGATCGTCGTATTTCGCGCCGCAGCTTTCTGGCAGCAGCAGGCGTATCCGCAGCAGCTCTGACCCTGACGGCCTGCGGCGGCTCCAGCTCCACGGCAGCTTCTACCGCTGCCTCCACCGGTGCTTCCAGCGCAGCTGGCACTACCGCAGGCGGTACCCTGAACATCATGCTGGAGACTGAAGTCCAGTCTCTGGACCCGCAGATCGCCACCGACGGCACCTCCTTTGAGGTCATCGCCGACTACACCGACGGTCTGATGCAGATGGACGCCGACGGCGCAGCTGTCCCGGCCCTCGCCGAGACCTACGACATCAGCGAGGACGGCAAGACTTATACCTTCCACCTGCGCGATGCAAAGTGGTCCAACGGTGACGCCGTCACCGCAGCCGACTTCGTGTTCGGCTGGCAGCGTGCTGTTGACCCCGCCAATGCTTCCGAGTATTCCTATATGCTGTCTGACATCGGCCAGGTGGTCAACGCCGCAGAGATCATTGCCGGTGAGAAGCCCGTCACGGATCTGGGCGTGACCGCAGTGGATGACAAGACCCTCGAAGTTCAGCTGAACGTCCCTGTCAGCTACTTCCTGAGCCTGATGTACTTCCCCACCTTCTACCCTGTCAACGAGGCATTCTTCAACACCTGCAAGGATACCTTCGGCACCAGCCCCGACACCGTCCTGTCCAACGGTGCATTCATCATGACCGACTACCAGCCCGCGGCTACCGCATTCGAGCTGACCAAGAACCCCGACTACTACGACGCTGCAAACATCGCTCTGGATGGTCTGGCCTATCAGGTCATCAAGGACAGCCAGCAGGCTCTGATGAGCTTCCAGACCGGCGCACTGGATCTGACCCTGCTGAACGGCGAGCAGGTGGACCAGGTAAAGGACGACCCCCAGTTTACCAGCGTGGGCGCCGGCTACCTGTGGTACATCAGCCCCAACATCGATGCGGTGCCTGAACTGGCAAACGAGAACCTGCGCAAGGCTATGACCTTTGCTCTGGACCGCGACGCCATCACCGGCGATGTCCTGAAGGACGGCTCTGCTCCCTGCTACACCGCCGTTCCCCCGCAGTTCGCCACCGGCCCGGACGGCAGCGATTTCAGCGCCGACCAGACCAAGTTCGCTGATTCCTGCGCATTCGATGCAGCCAAGGCAGCCGAGTATTACGAGACCGCCAAGAGCGAGCTGGGCAAGGACAGCTTCTCCTTCGACATGATCGTTGATGCCGACGATGCACCTCAGAAGGTGGCACAGGTCGTCAAGGAACAGCTCGAGACCACTCTCCCCGGCCTGACCGTGAACCTGACCGTTGAGCCCAAGAAGCAGCGCGTGCAGGATATGCAGGACGGCAACTTCCAGCTGGGCCTGACCCGCTGGGGTCCCGACTACGCTGACCCCATGACCTATCTGGGCATGTGGGTCACCGGCAACTCCAACAACTACGGTCTGTGGAGCGACGCCGAGTTTGACTCCATCATCGAGGAATGCACCACCGGCGACCTCTGCACCGATCCCGAGGGCCGCTGGGCAGCTCTGTACGATGCAGAAGCCATCGTTCTGGAGCAGGCAGTCATCTTCCCGCTGTACGGCCAGTGCAATGCCGAGATGATCTCCAGCGCCGTTACCGGCGTGGATTTCCACCCGGTGGCTCTGAACCGTGTGTACAAGCGGGCCGCAAAGAACGCTTAAAGAAAAAACGCTGAACAAAGGCCGCACAGTGGCCCGCAAAAGCCACTGTGCGCCTTTTTGGCATTGTACCTGTCCGCGGCCCGCGCACGACTGACCGCGAACAGGAAAACCAAAGGGGGTTCACCTGACGTGAAAAAATATACGCTCAAGCGTATCCTCACCTCGCTGTTTACGCTGCTGGCCATCCTGCTGGTGCTGTTCATCCTGATGCAGCTGATGCCCGGCTCGCCCTTCAACGACGAAAAGCTGACAGCCGATATGAGAGCCGCGCTCTATGCAAAATACGGCCTTGACCAGCCGATCTACATCCAGTTCTTCCGCTACGTGGGCAATATGCTCCGGGGCGATCTGGGTGTGAGCTACAACATCTCCAAAAATACGCCCATCTCCCAGCTCATCCAGTCCCGCCTGCCCATCTCGATTCAAATCGGCGGCATGGCCGTTGCGCTGGGCGCTTTGGTGGGCCTTGTGCTGGGCATTGTAGCTGCCCTCAAGCGGGATACCATTTTCGATACCATCGCCACCATCATCTCGGTCATCGGCGTGTCGGTGCCGTCCTACGTTTTCGCACTGGCCCTGAGCTACACCTTCGGCTTCAAGCTCCGCTGGTTCCCGATGCTGTTCTCCGCCAAGGATGTCTTTGGTTCGAGTGTCCTGCCCAGCGTGTCGCTGTCCATGTTCACCATGGCATCCATCGCCCGCTTCACCCGAAGCGAGATGATAGAAGTCCTCGACTCCGACTATATGCTGCTGGCCGAGAGCAAGGGCATCTCCGGCCCGGCGCTGATCTTCCGCCACGCCCTGCGCAATGCGCTTATTCCTATCATCACCGTGCTGGCCCCGCTCATCGTTGATTTGATGACCGGCTCGCTGGTGGTGGAAAAGATCTTCGCCATTCCCGGCGTGGGCAGCCTGCTGGTGACGGCCATCCAGTCCAACGACTACAACGTGGTCATTGGTCTGAGCTTCATCTACAGCGCCATGTACATTGGCATCATGCTGGTCGTTGACCTGCTGTACGGCATCATCGACCCGCGCATCCGTCTGGCAAAGGGGGACGACTGATATGGCAGAAAAAGCGATTCGACTGGGCGGCGAAAGCACCGCCGCAGCCATCACGCAGGCCGTGCAGGAACTGTACCCTGAGCACAAGTTCACCGAGGCAGAGTTTGCCCGGAAGGACAACGCGGCTGAAATCGCGGTGGATACCAACTTCGCGGCCCAGAGCTTCTGGAAAGACGTCCGCATCCGCTTCTTCCGCAAGAAGAGCGCCGTGCTGGGCCTTGTGATGATCATGATCATCCTGCTGCTGGCCATCTTTGGCCCGGGAATGAATGCTTATACTTATTCCGGCCAGGATCTGAGCCAGAAGAATTTTGCGCCTCGCGTCCCCGGCATCGAGCAGTTCGGCATTCTGGACGGCAGCGAGAAGATGAGCACGACCACCGGTACGAAGATCGTCAACAACTATGTCGAAAAAGGCAAGGATGACGTCTACTACTGGTTCGGCAGCGACCTCTATGGCCGCGACATCTGGACCCGTACCTGGGAAGGCGCCCGCGTCTCCCTTATCATCGCCGTGGCGGCTGCCGTCATTGATATGGTCATCGGTATGAGCTACGGCCTCATCTCGGGCTACTTCGGCGGCAAGGTGGATATGCTGATGCAGCGCTTTCTTGAAGTTGCCAACGGCATCCCCCGTCTGGTCATCGTTACGCTGCTGCTTCTGGTGCTGCAGCCCGGCATGATCACCATCATCTTCGCTCTGATGCTGACCGAGTGGGTGGGCATGAGCCGCATCGCCCGCGCTGAGATGCTCAAGCTGAAGGACCAGGAATTCGTTCTGGCTTCCCGCACTCTGGGTGCCGGCAGCTTCTTCATTATCTTTAAGGAAGTGCTGCCCAACATCATCGGACCCATCATCACTCAGGTCATGTTCAGCATCCCCACCGCGATCTTTACCGAGGCATTCCTTTCCTTCGTGGGTCTGGGCATCCCGGTGCCGCAGTGCTCGCTGGGTTCCCTGATCAGTGAGCTGTACAACAGCTTCACCACCCATCCCTATCAGATCATCCCGCCCATCGTGGTCATGAGCCTGCTGATGCTCAGCTTCAACCTGCTGGCCGACGGCCTGCGCGAGGCACTTGACCCCAAGATGAAGAGTATGTAAGGAGGCGCACAACATGCCTGATACGAAAAGAGAACAGGTCTTGTCGGTGCGAGACCTTGATATTACCTTTAAGACGACGGCTGGCCCCGTCCACGCCATCCGCGGCGTGAACATCGACCTGTACAAGGGCGAGACGGTGGCGCTGGTGGGTGAGTCTGGTTCCGGTAAGTCCGTCACCATGAAGGCAGCCATGGGCATTCTGGCCCAGAACGCCAAGGTGAACAGCGGCAGCATCCAGTTCAGCTACCATCACGCCGACGGCAGCCCTGAAACCGTCGATCTGCTGCAAAAAGATAAAAAGTGGATCCGCCGCCACATCAACGGCAAGCGCATCGCCATGGTCTTTCAGGACCCCATGACCAGCCTTGACCCCACCATGACCATCGGCAAGCAGATCATGGAAGGGATGCTCTGGCACTTCAAGATGCCCAAGGCTGAGGCATATCAGAAGGCCCTCAAGCTGCTGGAAGAAGTCGGTATCACTGACGCCGAAAAGCGGATGAAGAGCTACCCGCACCAGCTGTCCGGCGGTATGCGTCAGCGCGTGGTCATCGCGATCGCGCTGTCCTGCGACCCAGACCTGCTCATCTGCGATGAGCCCACCACCGCACTGGATGTGACCATTCAGGCGAAGATCCTCGAGCTCATCCGCAGCATCCAGAAGGAGCGCGGCATTTCGGTCATCTACATCACCCATGACCTCGGCGTCGTGGCAAAGGTGGCCGATTATGTCGATGTCATGTACGCGGGCAAGATCGTGGAGACAGGCACCATCGACGAGATCTTCTACGACCCGCGCCACCCCTACACCTGGGGTCTGCTGTCGGCCATGCCCGACCTCGATACCGCCGACGAGCGTTTGTACACCATCCCCGGTTCGCCGCCGAACCTGCTGCATGAGAAGGCCGGCGACGCCTTCGCGCCCCGCAACAAGTACGCGCTGGAGATCGACGACGAGATCGACCCGCCCATGTTCAAGATCAGCGACACCCACTTCGCAGCTACCTGGCTGCTGGACCCCCGCGCTCCCAAGGTGGAGATGCCGCCTGAGCTGAAAGACCGTGTGGCCCGTATGCGCGCAGAAGCAAAAAAGATAGAGGAGGCGGAGTAAATGGCAGCACAGAGCGCTACCCCTCTTCTGAAGGTCGAGGGACTGAAACAGTATTTCAAGGTGAACAAGAACTTCACCGTCAAGGCCGTGGACGATGTCAGCTTTGAAATTTATCCCGGCGAGACGTACGGTCTGGTGGGGGAGTCCGGCTCGGGCAAATCCACCATTGGCCGCAGCATCATCCGGCTGTATGATCCCACCGCAGGCAAAATCACCTTCGACGGGCAGGACATCAGCGGACGTCTGTCTCACGCCCAGAACAACACCCTGCGCACCCAGATGCAGATGATATTCCAGGACCCGATGGCGTCCCTGAACCCCCGCAAGAAGGTGGAGGACATCATCGGCGAGGGTCTGGACATCCACCATATGTACAAGACCCAGGACGAGCGCCGCGAAAAGGTGGAGAAAATTCTGGAGAAGGTCGGCCTTGCGCCCGAGCACGCTGAGCGTTATCCCCACCAGTTCTCCGGCGGTCAGCGCCAGCGCGTCGGCATCGCCCGCGCCCTCATCATGAACCCGAAGCTCATCATCGCCGACGAGTGCATCTCGGCACTGGACGTGTCGATCCAGGCACAGGTCGTCAACCTGATGAAGGACATCCAGCAGGAGACCGGCACGGCCTACCTGTTCATTGCCCACGACCTGTCCATGGTCAAGTACATCTCGGACCGCATCGGCGTGCTCCATCTGGGCCACCTGCTGGAGACGGGCACCACGGAAGAGATTTTTGAAAATCCCATCCACCCCTACACCCGCAGCCTGCTGTCCGCCATCCCCATGCCCAACCCCAGGCTGGAGCGGAAGAAAAAGCTGCTGGTCTACGACCCCGCCATGCACGATTACTCCAAGGAAGCGCCCCAGTGGCGTCAGCTTCGCCCCAACCACTTCGTGCTGTGCAGCGCCGCCGAGGCCGAGCAATGGTCAAAGGAAGTCTGAACCCATCGGATTCCCTCAATTTTTTTATACAATCTTCACCCTTTGTTTCTTGACTTTTGCATGGGGCTCAACTACAATAGCACTGGCAAGTATTGTACATTTTTTGACAAAGGATAGGGTTCTATGACAACAACCAACACTCCCCTCTATGCGTCACAGGCACGCCCGTGGCTCAAATACTATGATCCCAAGTTCATCGACCAGACCCTGCCGGAATGTTCTGCCTTCGACTATGTGCGCCGGCAGAACCAGAATCGCCTGAGCGAGTCTGCGATGGAATACTATGGCCGGAAATTCACCTACGCCGCCCTCGTCGTGAATGTCAAGAAGACCGCCGCCGCTTTCCGCGCGGTGGGCGTCAAAAAGGGCGACATCATCACCGTCGTCAGCGTGATGACCCCGGAGGTCATTTACGCTTTCTATGCAGCGGACCGCATCGGAGCCACCCTGAATCTGGTGGACCCCCGCTACAGCGCCGAAGGCATCCACGAATACATTGAGGAAGTGGACTCCCACCTGCTGCTCTGCCTGAATGTGACGTATGAGCGCTGCTATCAGGCCGC
>OKVE01000415.1_pt1 | contig 16347 bp, 16 predicted proteins | sample 1604781 | NCBI WGS metagenome assembly OKVE01 (sample SAMN01760918, study PRJEB22395) | human gut metagenome
AAAACTATTTAAGTTGATTTTCAGATAATGTTCAAGATATTTTAAGTAACTTTAAATTTGAAAATGAAGTAAAAACAATGGCTGATAATAGATTACTATATGTAGTTATCGAAGAATTTAATACTAAAAAAGCATATATGGGACTTGATGAAGTTAAAACTGAAGATATGGGATATATTTTTGAAGAACTTGTTAGAAAGTTTTCTGAGAGCTATGATGAAGAAGCAGGAGCTCACTTTACAGCAAGAGATATCATATATTTAATGACAGATTTATTAGTTGCAGAAGAAAGAGACATTTTAATAAATGATAATAAAGTTAAAACAATATATGATATGGCAATGGGTACATCTCAAATGCTTGCATGTATGACTGATAGATTACATCAATTAAATAAAAATGTAAAAGTAGATTGTTATGGGCAAGAATTAAATCCAGAGACATATGCTATCGCGAAAGCAGATATGCTTATTAAAGGTGGAGATGCCGACAACTTTAAACAAGGAGATACTTTAGATGACGATAAATTTAAAGGCTATGCATTTGACTATATAATTTCAAATCCACCTTTTGGAATAGATTGGAAAAAGCAAAAGAAATCAGTTGAAGATGAAGCTGATAAAGGTGTAAATGGTAGATTCCCAGTAGGTACTCCTAAAATATCAGATGGGCAAATGTTATTTACTCTAAATGGTATTGCAAAATTAAAAGATGATGGAAAGATGGCAATAATTCAAAATGGTTCACCTTTATTTAGTGGTGCAGCTGGTTCAGGAGAATCTGAAATAAGAAGATATATTATAGAAAATGATTGGCTAGAAGCAATAGTACAGCTTCCAACAGATTTATTCTACAATACAGGTATTTCAACTTATATTTGGATAATAAATAAAGGCAAAGAAGGAACAATTAGAGAAGGTAAAGTACAATTAATAGATGCATCTAACTGTTACATAAATAGAAGAAAAAATATTGGAAATAAAAGAAAAGATTTAGATGAAGCTTCTAGAAATCTAATTTTAAAAGCCTATGATGAATTCTCAAATAAAGAATATAAAGAAAAGAACAAATCCGTTGAGAGCAAAATCTTTGATAAAGATGATTTTGGATATAATAGAATAACAATTGAATCTCCTGAACTTGATGAAAATCAAAAAATGATAAAAGATAAAAAAGGTAATATAAAAGCAGATAGCAATAAAAGAGATTATGAAAATGTACCATTAAAAGAGAATATAGAAGAATACTTTGAAAGAGAGGTACTACCATATAATAAAGATGCATGGATTGATAAAAAGAAAACTCAAATAGGATATGAAATACCATTTACAAGATATTTTTATAAATATGTAGCACCAGAAAATTCTGATGATATTTTAGAAAGAATAAGAAAAAATGAGAGTGATATTATGGATTCTCTAAAAAAATTATTTGAGGAGGATAAATAATATGAGAGAAATGAAAGAAAGTAATATATCGTGGGTAGGAAAAATGCCTTGTAATTGGATAATTGAAAAGAATAAACATTGTTTTCAATTAGAAAAAAATATTGTAGGAGAGAATAAGGATAAATTTGAATTACTTTCGTTAACGAAAAAGGGAATTATAAAAAAAGATGAAAGCAGTACAGGAGGAAAAGTTCCTGAAAGTTTTGAAACTTATCAATCAGTAAAAAAAGGTCAATTAGTCATGTGCTTATTTGATTTAGATGTATCAGCCGTATTTTCAGGATTATCAAATTATGATGGTATGATATCACCTGCATATAAAGTCTATAATTGTAACAAGATTATTAATAAAAACTACGCTAAATATTGGTTTGAGTGCTGTTTTGATGGTAGAAAATATAAAGCATATTCTAAATCATTAAGATATGTAGTAAATACAGAAGATTTTGGACCAATTGAAATACTACTTCCACCAAAAGAAGAACAAGAAAAAATTGCTGAATTTCTTGATAAAAAAATAACTGAAATTGATAATGTGATTGAGAAAACAAAAGAAACTATTGAAGATTATAAGAAATATAAGACAAGTATAATTACTAAAGTCGTTACAAAAGGAGTTAAAAAACCAAATACACAAAAAAGGATGAAAAATTGTGATGAAGAGATTTCAATAGATTTTGACATTACTAAATTAAAAAAAATTTGTAGGATTAATGGCAGGATAGGATTTAGAGGATATACACAAGCAGATTTAGTAAGTGAAGGAGAAGGAGCTATTACATTAAGCCCTTCAAATTTTAACGAAATGAAAATGAATTATGAAAAATGTTCATATCTAACTTGGGAAAAATATGAGGAAAGTCCAGAAATACAAATTAATAATAATGATATTTTATTCGTAAAAACAGGATCTAGCTATGGTAAATCATGCTTAGTTAGAGATTTGCCTATGGAAGCGACAATAAATCCGCAAATGATAGTGTTAAAAAATATTTCTATTAATGTAGAATATTTGCAGTATTATTTACAATCTAATGTCTTATCTATTCAAGTAGAAAGAAGTGTGGTTGGAGGAACTATTCCGACTATAGCTCAAGAAAAAATAGGCAATTATTTGATTATCGTTCCAAGTATTAAAGAACAAAATGATATTGTTAACTATTTGAATGAAAAATGTAATGAAATTAATCAATTAATCAACTTAAAACTAAAAACAATAGAAGAATTAGAGGAATATAAAAAATCTCTAATATATGAATATGTAACTGGAAAAAAAGAAGTAGTTTAATGGAGGTATCTGATGGAAGAAAATGAAAAAAGATTTGAACAAGATATAGAAACATATCTTTTATCACAAGATGGTGGATATATTAAAGGTGATCCTAAAGATTTTGATAAAGAATGTGCATTAAATAAAAAAGATTTATTTACATTTATTGAAAATACTCAAAAAAATGAATGGGATAAATTTAAGAGAGCATTTCCAGATGACTATGAATCAAGATTTATAAAACGTTTTAATGATGAAGTAGTAACAAGAGGAATAATTGATGTTATAAGAAATGGAATTAAATATACAGGTGCAGGAACTTTCAAGTTTAAGTTGGCTTATTTTATGCCAGAGACAAACTTAAATCCAGAAGATATGGATTTATATAATAAAAATATATTAAATGAAACAAGGCAATTAAAGTATTCTACTCAAAATGAAAATTCTATAGATATTGTATTATTGTTAAATGGTATTCCAGTTGTTGCTATGGAACTTAAAAATCAGATAACGGGACAAAATAGTGAAAATGCACAAAAACAATTTATGTATGATAGAAATCCTAGAGAACTGATATTTAGATTTAATAGTAGAGTTATAGTGTATTTTGCTGTAGATCATTATGATGTGAAATATACGACTAAACTTGCAGGCAAAAATACATATTATTTACCATTTAATCAAGGTTCAAATGGAGCTGGTAATGTTGGAGGAGCAGGGAATCCAACAAATGAAAATGGCTACACAACAGATTATCTATGGAAGAATGTATTAAAGAAAGATTCTTTAATGGAAATACTTCATAAATTCGTACATTTACAAGTAAAAGAAGAAATAGAACATAAGAATGGAAAAGAAATAAAGAAGGAAAAACAAAATATAATATTCCCAAGATTTCATCAATTAGATGTTGTTAGAAAACTAATATGGAATGTAAGAGATTGTGGAGTAGGACACAACTACTTAATTCAGCATAGTGCAGGCTCAGGAAAATCTAATAGTATAGCTTGGCTAGCACATAGATTATCAGGATTACATGATAGAAATAATAATGCTGTATTTAATTCTATAATTGTAGTAACAGACAGAAAAGTATTAGATAAACAATTACAAGAAACTATATACCAATTTGAACATCAAAAGGGAGTTGTAGTAAAAATAGATGATGAAAAAACATCAAAAGATTTAAAAGAAGCAATAGATGATGGAAAAAGAATAATTATAACTACACTTCAAAAATTTCCTGTAATATATAAGGAAGTTGATGATGTTAGTGGTAAAAAATTCGCAGTTATAGTTGATGAAGCACATTCAAGTCAAACAGGTAATTCTGCTAAAAAACTTAAAATCGCTTTAGCAGATAGAGATGAAGCATTAAAGAAATATGCAGAGATGGAAGCACAGGAAGAAGAAAATGAAAAGGATTATGAAGATAAATTAGTTGAGGAGTTGGCAACGCATGGACATCAAGATAATATTTCATTCTTTGCATTTACTGCTACACCTAAAGCTAAAACTTTAGAGCTATTTGGAACAAAACAAGAAAATGGTACATTTATGCCTTATCATGTATATAGTATGAGACAAGCTATAGAAGAAGGATTTATATTAGATGTTCTAGCAAACTATATGACATACAAAACTATTTATCAAATTGCAAAGAAAACTCCAGACAATCCAGAAGTACCAGAAAATTATGCAACAAGAATTATAAAGAAATTTGAAAGTTTACATGAAATAAATATTTCTCAAAAAACACAAATAATTGTAGAACAATTCAGAAATGTTACTAAAAATAAAATTAATGGTAAAGGAAAAGCAATGTTAGTAACTGCTTCAAGATTACATGCAGTAAGATATTTCTTTGAAATGAAAAGATATATTCAAGAAAAGGGATATGACGATTTAGATGTTTTAGTAGCTTTTTCTGGGGAAGTTAAAGATGGAGACGAAACATTTACTGAGAGCAACATGAATAAAACTAAAAGTGGTAGAAAAATATCTGAATCACAAACTAAAGAATATTTCCATGGAGATGAATTTAATGTATTAGTTGTTGCAGAAAAATATCAAACAGGGTTTGACGAACCTTTATTACATACAATGTTTGTAGATAAAAAGTTAAAAGGTATAAAAGCAGTACAAACTTTATCAAGATTAAATAGAACATATAATGGAAAAGATGATACATTAGTAATAGACTTTGTAAATGAAGCATCAGACATACAAGAAGCATTTAAGCCGTTTTATGATGTGACTGTATTAGAATATGAAACAGATCCCAATGTTATATATGATAAATTAAATATGATAAAAAGCTATGGATTGATATATGATGAAAACATTGAAAAATTCTGTAAGATATATTTAAAAGATGGAAAACAAAATGAGAATGACTTTGGAAGATTAACAAGTTGTGTAAAAGAAACAGTAGATTTATATAATAAATTAGACATAGAAGATAGAGAAAGCTTTAGAAAGCAAGTTATAAGTTTTAATAAGTTCTATTCATATATAACTCAAATAACATTTCTAGGCGATGAAGAGCTTCATAAAACATATATGTATTTAAGGTATGTAGAAAAATTATTACCTAAGAATAAATTAGAAGTAGTTGATTTAGAAGGAAAGCTTAAGCTTACATTTTATAATTTAAAACAAACTTTTAATGGAAGTGTTTCTTTAAGAAAAACTGATGAATCACAAGGTTTAATACCACCTCAAGGTTCAGGAATACCAATAGCTATTCTACCAGAGCAAAGGTATTTAGAAGAAATTATAAAGAAAGTTAATGATTTATATGCAGGACAATTTACTGAAGCTGATAATTTACTTGTTAGAAATATAATGGACATTATTATTAGAGATGAAGAAGTAAAAAAATCAGCTAAAGCAAATAATGAAGATATGTTTGTTAAATCAGTATTTCCTAAAGTATTTAGTGAAAAAACAAGTAAAGCATATAAAGAAAGTGCAACTTCGTATAAAAAACTATTTGAAAGTAAAGAGTTTTATAATGCTATTATGAAATCGTTAGGAAATGTCATTTATAGAATTTTAAACAGCGAAGATACGATAAAATATAGTGAAACAAATGAAGATGATACAAACTCAGAACTAAAAGTTGCAGAAGATAGTGAAGAATATAAATTAAAAAAAGACTAAAAGAAGAATACTATGGGATAATAAAAAAAACATGAATACAAGTAGAATAAAAAATTATATAAATCAACAAAAAACTGTTGACAGAATAAACAATAAATGTTAATATAGAAATGGAGGTAAGGAATATGGTTAATGAATTTGGAAAATTATTAAGAAAAATTCGAATTGATAATGGTGAAATACTCAAAGATATGGCAGATAAATTAGAAATGACATCATCATATTTATCAGCTATAGAGTGTGGAAAAAGAAATATTCCTAACAATCTAATATCAAAATTACAAGAATTATATGATTTGAATGAAAATATGGTATTAGAATTAGAACAAGCAAAAGAAAAATCTATAAATAAGATAGAAATCAGCGCTATTTCTTCAGTGTCAAATACCAAAAGAGATTTAGCACTGGAATTCGCTAGAAAGTTTGATAATATTGATGATGAATTTGCAAAGAAATTAATGGATTTTATGAAAAGACATCAGGATTAGGAGGTACAAATGAATGGATACAGAGTAGAACCAAAGTCTCGTAGAGAACTTAGATTATTAGCTAATCAAATAAGGAAAAATCTAGGATTAGAAGATCAATTATATTTCCCAGTTGTTGAATTATTTGATAGATTACCAGACATTTATGATGGATTAGAATGTCAAATTGTAGGTGATTTTGAGCTTCCAATAAATGTACATGGACTTACAGACATTACTTCAAAAACAATAAAAATAAAGGAAAGTGTATATGATAATGCTTGCAAAGGAAATGGGAGAGATAGAATGACAATCTTACACGAAATAGCTCATTATTTAACACTTGGAGAATTGAACTATTCCTTAGCTAGAAGTTTTGATGAGAAAAAAGTGCCTACTTATTGTGATCCTGAATGGCAAGCAAAATGTTTGGCTGGAGAATTAATGATGCCTGTTGAAAAAATAAAAACAATGTGTGTAGAAGAAATAATGGAAAAATGTGGTGTATCATATGATGCAGCTCAATATCAATTATCAAAAATATAGAATAAAAAAGTATGTTAAAAAATAACATAAAAAAAGCTAGGTTCTGCAAAACCTAACTAATTAGAAAAGGTTCATTTTACTCCGCTAAAAGTGATAATGAACCATCGATTAAATTAATTTTAACATTTATCGGATAAAATGTAAAGACCTTTTCTAAAATTTTTTAAGGGAGGAGGTCTTTTTTTCTATGCAAAATAAATTAATCGATGGTAAATTTAAGAAAGAAGGTAATAAAAATGCAAGAAACAAATAACGATCAAATGTTAACAAAAAACAAACACGAAATCACTATTTTTGTAAATGGTGAAGAAAAGATAGTAAAAAAAGAAAGGATTTCTTACGAAGAAGCAATCATACTGGCATATGGAAGTTATGACAATTCTGAAGGTGTAACTTATACGGTTACATATTATAAAGGACAAAGCCATCATCCAAATGGAGTTTTAGTAGAAGGACAGTCTGTAATGGTAAAGAAAGGGATGAGGATAAATGTCACAAAAACTAATCGATCATAGTGAAGATTTGAAAAGAATACAGAATGAAGGTTATGAATTTGAAGTTATAGATGGATATGGGATTATGTCCCATATTCCATATATTAACTCATCTGGTGAAATAAAGCTAGGAAAATTAGTTTCTAATATTAATTTTCAAGGAGATATTGCACAATATGATCAAAATCATGTAATTAATTTTTCTGGAGAATATCCATGTAAATTAGATGGAAATGAGATTACTGGAATAAAGCATGCAAATAATTCTAATGTTTTAGCAGGAATATCTGTAAACTACCAATTTTCAAATAAACCAGATAATAATTATAAGGATTATTATGAAAAATTTACCAATTATGCAAATATCATATCGAATCCTGCTATTGCTAAAGATCCGAGGCAAACGACAAGAACATTTAATAAAATTATAACTAACGAAGAAAGTGTATTTGAATATGTGGATACTAATTCATCAAGAGCAGGAATAGATAATTTTAATATGAAAATTGCAGGACAAAAAATAGCAATCATAGGATTAGGTGGAACAGGCTCCTATCTATTAGACTTAATAGCTAAAACGAATGTCAGTGAAATTCATATTATTGATGGTGATATATTTAATCAACACAATGCATTTAGAGCACCAGGTGCAGCAGATAAAGATATATTCACAAATAGTGTTAAGAAAGTAACATATTTTAAGAATATATATAAAAATATGCATAAAGGAATAATAGAACATGAAGAATTTATAAATGAAAATAATGTAGATATTTTACAGGATATGGATTTTGTATTTATCTGCATTGATTCAGGAGAAAGCAAAAGAATAATTGTTAAAAAATTAATTGAAAAGAAAATACCTTTTATAGATTCTGGAATTGGAATAAATAAGACAGAAACATTAAATGGACAAGTAAGAGTTAGCTTATTTGATGAAAGCAACTATGATGATATTACAAAATATATAGATTTCAGTATAGACGGAGAAAATGTATATAATACCAATGTTCAAATTGCTGAAGTAAATTCACTTAATGCAATAATGTCTATTATGAAATGGAAACAGTATTTTGGAATATATAGTGATACAGAAAAAAACAGACAAGATGTATATTCTATAGAAGTAGGAGAACTTGCTCATGAAGATAAAGAAATATAGAATTGAATTTGTTGATTCAATACCTAAAAAAATTGAACAAGGAAAATTATATATATGTATAAATTGTAATGTTATAGTTCATAAATGTGCCTGTGGATGTGGAGAAAAAACAGTTACACCATTAGATAAAAATAATGGATGGATAATGAAATATGATGGTCAAAGCATAACGCTGAGACCATCAATTGGAAATTTTAATATTAACTGTAAATCTCATTATTTTATTACTGAAAACAGAGTAGAGTGGTTAAATAGTAATAATTATAACGAAAAAGTAAAAAGCAAATTAAATATAATGCAAAAGATAATAAATCTTTTCAAAAAACATTAGAAATATAGGAGGAAATATGTATAAATTTGTAAGTGCTATTAGTTTATTTATACGACAGTTTTATTTACCAAATCCATATGTTCAATACTTTGAAAATGAGGTATATGCAGATCTTTTCAATTTAATAATTGGCGGAATTGTTATACATATGAATGCATATTTTTTAACATCAAGTGTTTATGATAAAAACAAGCACTCAAGTTGGATTGGAAGTTTTTGGTATTGTGTTAATTATATATTTAATACATTTTTAATAAATTTGTTATGCTATAAATATTCTAATTTAGGATTATTAAATATAATAATCATTGTTTGTGTAATAAACTTTATTATTTGGATGATCAGTAAAATTATAATTAACAGATTTGAACAAAAAATAAATATATTTATTTAAGGAGGAAAGAAAATGAGTGATAAAAAAGAAATTGCATGGGAAAATGCACATATAATTAGAGGAAAGAATTCAGATGTATATAGGAAAGATGATTATGGGAATGTAATGTATAAATCATCATATGGAAAACAAAGCGATATGGGATGGGAAGTAGATCATAGACATCCAATATCAAAAGGAGGAACAGATTCTTCTAGAAATTTACAAGCAGTTCAATGGGAAGAAAATAGAAAAAAATCAGATACATATCCATATAAAAAATAGAGTTATATAGCCACACTAAATATTTTTAGGTGTGGCTAACAAAATTTATAAGAAAAATGGCAAAATATTAAAAAAATTGTACTTATTTTATTAAATAGATGTATTACAAATATTGAAATAGGGAATAATTTTTGACTAATTCAAAAAAATATGCTATAATGTTATTATAATATGAATAAAAAACATTATATTTCATAATATAATAACAAAGGAAGTGATATAAATGAATTATAATAAAATAGTAATTGAATATATTAATAAATGTAATTTAGATGAACCGTTACTTTTAGAAGAGATAAAGCAATATGTAGTAAATAAGTATAAAAATAATGATATTAGTATTTTAAATAATATAAACGTTATTATAAATAGAATGTGTAAAAATCATATATTAAAGCAATTTTATAAAGGTATTTATTATAAGCCAGTAAAAAATATTTTTGGTGAAATGCCACTTGATAAAAACAAAGTTATAATAAAAAAATATATTAAAGATGAACATGGAAATATTAAAGGATATATAACTGGTGCAAAATTATTTAATCAATTAGGTCTTACAACTCAAGTCCCTAATATTATTAATATTGTAACCAATGAGTGTAAAAATTATAATGAATATAAGAATGATAAATTAGGAGTAATAATAAGACAACCTAAAATAAAGATAGACAATGATAATTATAAATATTTACAACTATTTGATATCATAAATAATAAAGATCAGATTAATATTGAAGTTGATAACGAGGACGAAATTATATATAATTTTATTGAAGATAACAAACTTGATTTTGAAAAAATAATAAAATATGCAAGAGAAACTAAAAATAAAAGAGTGTTAGAGAAATTATATATTCTTGCAAGATAGGAGAAATGATGAGATTACATTTAGATAGAGATGTTTTTAAACAATTTGTAAATAAAATAAGTATTGAAACTAATATTGCTATGGATATTTTGGAAAAGGATTATTATGTTTGTTGCATACTTCAAGAACTATCTAAGAAACAAGACGAATTACAAGCATATTTTAAAGGTGGAACTGCAATATATAAGATATTAGATACAATGAATAGATTTTCTGAGGATATAGATTTAACTGTCAAAATAAATGAAGAACTAAGTAATACTCAAAAAAAGAAATCTTTTGAAAAAACAGCTTTTGATTATAATGTTGAAGGTTTAACTTTAAACAAAGGAAAAAGTATTAAATATGGAAAAAGTGAAACAGCCTTTTATGATTATGAAACAGTATTTGATATTGATACAGCTCCACTGCAAAGAGCTGGAGAGATTCAAATAGAATCAACTTCGTTTACTGTTAGTGAACCTATTGAAGATACAGTGATTGAGCCAATTATTTATAAATATGCTAGTGATGAAGAAAAAAGAACATTAAAGGAAAATTTTGAAGTAGAACCAATCAATATTAAGATTATAAAATTAGAAAGAATGTTTATTGATAAAATCTTTGCTGCAGAATTCTATTATACAAGAAAAGAATATACCGATACAGCAAAACATATATATGACTTATGTGTATTGATTAATAATGATAAAATTAAAGAATTATTAAAAGAGCAATAGATAAAGCAAAAGGAGCAGGTGGCGAAGATTACACAGAAGTCATCTATGAAGGATTCGGACCAGGAGCAAGTACTTTTATTATCAAAACCCTAACAGATAATGTAAACCGTACAGTAGGTGAAATAAGAGCTGCTTTTAATAAAGTACACAAAAGTTTGGGAGTAACTAATTCAGTATCATATAATTATGACTACCTAGCAATCATTTCTTTTAAAAGTAACGAAGAAGAAAAAATCTTTGAAGAACTACTTAATGCAGGAATTGAAATCATAGACTTAGAATCAAATGATGGTGAAATAACAATCACTGCCAATCCCAAGGATATTAACAAAGTCAAAGAAGAACTCGAAAAAATAATTCCAGGAATCGAATACACTTACGATGAAGTAGGTATGTTTGCAAAAGAAGAAGTAACTCTAACTGGCGAAGATAAAGAAGTTTATGATAAACTATATGGCTTATTAGATGCAATTGATGATGTAAGTGCAATCTACACAAACGTTAAACTAGATTAATTCTAGCTTTTTTCATATAATCTTCATAAATCTGATATAATATAACTCAAGGTGATAAAAGTGAAATTGTTAATTGTTGACGACGAAGAACTAATCAGAAACGTAATAAAAGAATATGCAAAATTAGAAAATTATGAAGTGGATGAAGCAGAAGATGGTGATGCAGCAATCGAAAAAGCTCTGTCAAAAGATTATGACGTTATCGTTATGGACATCATGATGCCTAAAAGGGACGGCTTTAGTGCAATAAGAGAGATTAAAAAAATTAAAGACGTACCCGTAATAGTGCTATCAGCACGTACCATGGAAGAAGACAAACTAAATGGCTTTGATCTGGGAATCGATGACTATGTAATTAAACCATTTAGTCCAAAAGAATTAATTGCTAGAATCAAAGCAGTTACCAAAAGACAAAAAGGCGAGGATATCATTTCAGTTGGAACAATCAAATTAAATAACCTAACAAGAGAGGTCTCTATTAATGACAAAATAATTGAACTCACTCATACTCAATTTGAACTTCTTAAATTATTTTTAACTAACCTTAATATAGCATTAACAAGAGAAGTAATCATAAATAAAATATGGGGATACGACTACGAAGCCGATGACCGCACAATTGACGCTCATATCAAACTTCTTAGAAGCAAACTTAAAAACTACCGGGATAACATAAAAACAATTAGAAAGGTAGGCTATAAATTTGAATACAAAGAGTAACAGTATCAGAAAAAAAACTTTCATTTACCTACTTTCATACTCAGCAATAATCCTACTTCTTCTTTGGCTATTTCAAATAGTATTTTTAAAGATTTTTTTTGAAAGATATCAGTATAACAAAATAATTGAAGTTGCATCCAAAATTTCCGAAAATAATCTAGAAAACTTAGAAGAAGAAATTTACAACAATGATATGTGCGCTGAAGTTTATTATGGAGATAAAATATATGGTTATAACACTCAAAATAAAGACTGCATATTAAATTCAAATAACACTAAAATCATAAATGCTAAAAATAAAATTATAACAGGAACCTCTAAGAAAAGTTTAATAAAAATAATTGACCCCAGATATGATTCCAAAAGTATTATATACGGTCTAAAATTAAATGATAATATATATATAATTTTAAACACTAAACTAGAAGACGTTAATAGTACAACTAATGTTTTAAGTGGTCAGTTAATATACATAACCTTTATCGTAATAATTCTATCTGGCATCATGTCAATTCTAGTATCCGATATGTTAAATAAACCAATATTAAAAATTACAAGTAAAGCCAAAGAAATGGCAAAAGGAAATTATGAACCAGATGAAGAAGTATATAACATCAAAGAACTAGACGAACTAACAACAACCTTAAACTATGCTAAAAGTGAAATTAAAAACACAGATGAACTTAGGAAAGATCTAATGGCAAACGTATCTCATGATTTAAAAACACCCTTAACCATGATTAAAGCATATGCTGAAATGGCACGCGATATCAACTACAATGACAAAGATAAAAGAGACGAAAACCTAAGTATAATTATTCAAGAAGCCGACAGACTAAACATTCTTGTAAACGATATCCTAAATTTATCAAAATTAGAAAACAATAAAGAGGAACTTACCTTAGAAGACTATGACCTAGTTGAAGAAGTAAAATCAATTCTAAATAGATATCAAATTATTAAAGAAACTGAAAACTACAAACTAATCCTAAATGCACCAGAAATTGCTGTAGTTCATGCAGATAAAAATAAAATAAATCAAGTTTTATATAACCTAATAAATAATGCAATAAATTATACTGGCGAGGATTTAACAGTAAAAATAAATATTACAGAAAACAGGAATAATTATCTAGTCGAAGTAATCGACTCTGGGAAAGGCATCGATAGAAAAGATATTAAACAAATTTGGACTAAATATTATAAAGACGAAAAAAATCATAAACGTAACGTAGTAGGAACGGGCTTAGGATTATCTATAGTTCAAAATATTCTTGTAAAACATAATTTCAAGTACGGTGTTGAAAGCACCAAAAACAAAGGAACAAAATTTTATTTTTACATTTCTAAATCTAAAAAACTATAATAAAAAAAAGACATATTTCGACAAAACATATTGCATTTTTAAAAAAACTATAATATAATGGCATTGTATGGTAGGGAGTGTAATCTATCATGTGTATATCTTGCAGGATTGAGGAGGAATTATGGCAAAAGAAGTAATCAAAACTGCGGATAGAATCAAAAAATGGCGTGAATTCAAGCGTATTGTAAAAATATCCTTAATTGCATTGCTATTTGTACTTATAGTCGTTTATTTAGTACTTGTATCCATCTTTCAAAGAGGAACTCTAAGTATATACAATGATGGAGACAACAGCAACATAGTAATCTATGAAAGCGTAAATGATCCACACTCGAAAAGAAGATTGTTTGCTGATGGTTCTAGATTTATGACGAATATATCAATAAAATGGTTGCCACAAAATATCAACAATGAGACTGATGGTTCACATAATGGTGATAACTACATAGCTTATACATTTTATGTTGAAAATCAAGGCACTGAAGCAACTAATTATTGGTACAGAATGGTCATGGATGATGTCATCAAAGATGCTGATGAAGCAATCAGAGTAATGATATATCGAAATGACGAAAAAGTCGTTTATGCCAAAGAAAGCACAACGGATGGACAACCAGAGACAGGAACAACAGCTTTTCTTAAAGACGAAGATGGTACAATAATATTGCAAAAGAGGGAAAATATTGAACCTTATGAACTAGATAAATTCACAATAGTTATTTGGATTGAAGGAGACGACCCAGAATGTACTAATTCACTACTCGGTGGAGAAGTAAAAATGCACATGGACATTACAGAAGATCATATAAGAGAATAAAATTGTTTGGAGTGTATTATGAAGAATAAAAGAAAAAAACAGAAGAAATTATCTTCACTTATATTATTACTATTACTTTCAGTAGTATTACTAGGAACATCAACCTATGCATGGTTCACATCTAATAAAAATGTATCTATCGAAGGCATTGATGTTAAAGTAACTACAAGTTCTGGTTTGTTAATATCAGCAGATGCAACTAATTGGAAAACAACTCTTACTAATGTTGATTTAACAGGTGCTTCATGGCAGGGCGTAAAAAATCAATTGCCTGGAACAATAACAAATACAACAACCGGTAAAACTATGGATGAAACAGAAACCGGCGCACTTGATATGTACGACGGTGAAGTAACAAGTGATGGCGGAGTGTTAAAATTAAGTACAACCAAAGCTGCTAATGAATCAAACGGAACTACTGGAAACTATGTTGCTTTTGATGTATTTTTTAAAACAGAAACAGCAGGTCAAATTTATCTAACAACATCTGCAAACGTTACAAAAGATGCGACTAGTGAAGAAAAAGGATTAAAAAATGCTTCTCGTATAGCATTCGTAAATGAAGGAAATAAACCAGCAGATGCAGCAGTAAATACAATATATGCTTTAAATGGAGCAACTGCAACTGACGTTGTTGTTTGGGAACCAAATTACGATGATCATACAAGTTATGGTGTAACACAAGCAAGTACTGTATACGGAATCAATAGCCTAAATGCAGCGCCTGGAAATGCTAAATTAGATTATAAGGGCGTAAAAGCACCAGTGCAAAAAAAAGAATTAACATATGAAGATGAGAATTATGTAAAAGTTGATACAATTGGAACAATTGCAACCCCAACAGAGTATACTGCTATTTTCTCATTAAATACTGGTATTACGAAAATGAGAATTTATTTCTGGGTTGAAGGTCAAGACGTTGACTGTGAAAATAATGCTTCTGGTACTGGTATTTCATTAAATATTGCATTAAGCCAAAATGCAACCGCAGCATAATAATCTATTGTGAATTTATATAATAAAGTCTATTTTCTAAAGTAGACTTTTTTTAATGTTTTATTGTATTTATCGAGGCTAAATGTTATAATGGTAGTATAATTGGATGGAGTAAAAAATATGAGGGCATTGCGTATAAATAATAAAAAAAATTTATTCATTTCATTAGTAGCAATTTTAACGATCATCACTATTATTTTTGCTGCAATTAAACTTTATCCAACATTTAGTGAAAAATTAACATCAAGTATTTGGGATGGAAGTATAGCAACATCTTTTCAAAATGGAGATGGAAGTGAGTCAAACCCATATATAATAACTAAGGGTTCAGAGTTTGCCCTCCTATTTAATAAATTAAAAAGTGAAGATTCTTCCTCATATTTTAATAAATTTTATGAAATAAAAAATAACATAGATTTTGATAATAGAGACTTTTCATTTATAGAAACTAGCAAAACATTTAGTGGAACCATCAACGGAAATGGATACACACTATCTAATTTAAATTTTAATAACTGCAGTAGCAACGAAGAAACTGCTACATGCGAATATTCACTTTTTTCAAATCTTAATGGTGCAAACATCAAAAATTTAAACATCACAAATCTTAAGATAGTGGCAAATAAAGTAAATCAAAAGCGCACATTATCAGTACTTGCAACTAATGCAAAAAATAGTACCTTAAATAACATCTCACTTAGTAATATAAAATACAACATAAGTGAAGATGAAAATTATGAAACACAATCAGCAGGACTATTAATAAATGATAATCAAAATAATAACATAAGTAATATTCATATAG
>OKVE01000435.1_pt1 | contig 15952 bp, 6 predicted proteins | sample 1604781 | NCBI WGS metagenome assembly OKVE01 (sample SAMN01760918, study PRJEB22395) | human gut metagenome
CATATTGGGTGCTGAAATAGGCCATATCGCACCCTAAAATGGGCTTTATCGCATGCTGAAATGGGCAATATCGGAAAGCAAAATATATTATTCCGGACTATGATATAGGGTATCAGAATGGGTGGTACAGCTTGAAATGGCTTCAGATATGTTCGATTTAACATTCCTTTACATCTCTTTCGCGAATTTATTTTGTCAAAATCGAGTCAAGAAAAATAGTAAGCAAGCCGCGTCGGTTTTCCCTGAAAACGCGAATATCCGGTATATGTAAGAAACGTAAGGGCACGAAAAAAGGGACTGACTTTCAAAACAAGCTCGTCCCTTCTACAATTAATAACACTAAAAAAACCGTACTATTACAATTACTTCATTATTTTCGATGATGTTGAGCCGGTAGTTCTGAAGTTGTTGGGTTGTTGTCTGTTACCATTGGCATCGTTGGTATCGGCAACGTCCCACCACAACCTTGTGCCCTGAGAGTTGGCAGCCTGGAGCTCGCTATGCTCGTTGAAATACTTGTTTGAGCTCTCGCTGTTAGGATAGCGCAGACGCTTTATCATCTTTCCTTCAGGCACATCGCCACCGGAAACGTTGGTGAGCTGGTTGGCAAGAGCAGGATAGTCCGTACGGCGGAAGTCTGCCCAGCCTTCGTTTCCGTTGGGGAATACAGCCATCCACTTCTGTGTTATGATGGCCTCGAGTATCTTTTCATTGTCACCGCTGGCGAAAGTACCGTCGTTAAGCACCTTCAGGCCTTCGATATACGACTGTGCCGCGCTCGAGTCGATCTCGTAATAATCCATTGACGCCTGCACTCCGGCACGGAAATAACCCTCGGCATCCATCGTGAGATCCTGTCCTGTCCATCCGCGCAGAGCAGCCTCAGCCTTGAGGAAAAGCGACTCCGAATAGCCGAGCCATACAGTAGGACGGGAGTAATTGAACCAATAATCCTTGTTCAGATTCTTCGAGGCAGGTTTCGGCTCGGTGCGGGTGATACTGTAATTGAGCACACCCATGTCGATGTCGGGAGCCTGTGCGCCACGCTTACAGCCCACGAAGTCCTCGCGCAAGCTCTCTTCTCCGGCTGCTATTGACGTGGAAGTCATCTTGGCACGATACCAGCACACGAGACATCTCGGGTCTATGGTCTTCTCCTCATAGCCTGTGCGGCCTGTCTTTATCTGATATTTTCCCCCGCCAGTACTGAGGTTTCTGTAGAACTGTTCGAGGTCCCACGACATCACACTCTCGCCTCCGTATGCCACAGAACACATGGCAAGAGCATTCTCGTCGCCTCCTGAATCGTTTCCACCCATCTCTATCGGCGCATACTTGGGCACGGTCTGCATGTTGTCAGCATTGCTCTGCATGAGTCCGTACTGGTTGTTGAGCGCGTTCTCTGCCTCCTGCTTTGCTCTCTCCGGAGCCACGTTAGAGATGCGCAGAGCCATGCGCAGGCGCAATGTGTTGGCAAAACGCAGCCACTTGTTCACGTCGCCGAAGTAGCAGATGTCATCGCTGTCTATTTTATATTGCGACGCATCGTTGGGATTGATGCTGTCAACTGCCTGCTCAAGCATTCTGAACATGGCGTCGTAAACCTCTTCCTGGGTGTCATACTTCACGTTGTTGGTCTCGGGGATACGTGCCTGGGCATACTCGCGGAACGGCATTGCACCGTATGTATCGGTGTTGGCGAGGGCGAGGAACACATAATATATACGTGTGATATAGAACATGTTCTTGTATTTTCCCGGATTATCATTAAACTTGTAAGCCCTCAACAGCGTGCGGTATTCCGAGCTGCGCTCGTTGTAGAAATGCGCCCAGCGCTGTCCCGACCATCCGTCACCATAACTGTAGTCAGGCGTCTTGAGCGAGTGCTTCGGCTGGTTGTTTGCCACATATCCGGCATAGATGTCGTGGCTCAGGTTGGTTGTTATCTGATAATCGTTGTAATATCCCTGATAAAGGAAATTGCGGAATGTAGCCGGAGCGTCTGCCAGCGCAGTCTTGAGTGTGGCAGAGTCTTCCTTGCTGACGGTGAAGTCGATGTTCACGTCGGCATATTTCGTGTTGTCCTGTTCGGTATTGTCTATGTCACCTCCCGCGCCGGTGTTGTCCTCTATTTCATAAGGATTGTGGCTCATCTCGTCGAGATCATAACACGAGCTGACGGTGCAGGCCATGGTAAGTGCCAGGAATCCGTTGAATATTATTTTGCGTTTCATTGTTGTTTTAAATTTTAAGAATTGCTTTTTGCTTCTTTGTTATTTATGGATAATGTCCTTCTTTACAATCGTATGTCCGGTTACGGCATCAGAATCCGAGATTTATTGAGAAACCGAATGTACGTGTGTAAGGCACAGCCATGTAGTCGAGAGCCTGTGAGAACATTGTAGTGTCATATCCTCCGTCAGGATTGCCCGGTGTATGTTTCATCAGGAAGCACAGGTTGCGTGCCACGAACGAGAGTCTGAGCGATGTGAGCGGAGTGCGCTTGAGCACCGACTGCGGGAATGAATAGCCTACTGACAGTTCCTTGAGCTTGATGTACGAAGCGTCGTGAACGAACTCCTCGGCATATCCTTTCTGCGATTTGTACAGACCGATGGTAGAATAATAAGACTGCGCACTTACAGGAATATCGTTAGGAGTGCCGTCTTCCTTCACGCCGGGAACTACGAGATAGTAATCCCACACACCGTTTATTTCCTTGTATTCGCCACGGTAAGCAGTGCGCTCAGACGTTCCGACAGCCGTAGCCATACCTTCTGACACTGAGACGATGTCGCCACCGAACTTCATGTCGAACATAGCCGTGATGTTGAAGCCTTTGTATGTGAACGACGGAGTAATAGACATGAGCAGGTCCGGCTGTATGTTTCCGATAGGATGATCAAGCAGATACTGCTCCAGATTGCCGTCGCCGTTCTCCGGTTGCGGCAGACCGTTTGAGCCGACGATGATGTTTCCCTTGTCGTCGCGCTTCATAAGGTTGTTGGCATAGATGTCGCCGAGCTTTCCACCAGCCACAGCACCTACCTTGACAGGCATGTTCGGGTCGCCGTTGAAATATACTCTGTTCACGCCGTCAGCAAGTTCTTTTACTGTAGAACGGTTGTGGGCGATGTTCATAGTCAGGTCGAAGGTCATGTCTTTTGTCTTCACCGGTGTGCCGTAAAGCATGAATTCAACACCCGAGTTGGTTATCTTACCGGCGTTCACCCACTGCTGTGTCCATGGAGCGGAAGCATCAACGAGCATCGCCTGGTTCTTTGTACTGTTGTAATAATAGGTGAAGTCGAATCCGAGACGGTTGCCAAGGAACTTCATGTCGAGTCCAGCCTCATACGAAGTCTTTATCTCCGGCTTCAGATCTCTGTTCATCATGATAGTGTTTACAACCGGCTGACGGATTCCCATATCATAAGTGAACTTGCGTGTATTGTACAAGCTGTATGGCGACGGGTCCTTACCTACCTGTGCGGCAGACAGACGCAACTTTGCGAATGTAATCCACGACGGCAGCGGTTTGTTGATTGAGCGCATGAAGTCTGAGAATACATAGCTAACGCTTGCCGACGGATAGAAGAACGAGTTGTTCTTTGCCGGAAGTGTGGATGACCAGTCGTTACGTGCGGTGATGTCGAGTGAGAGATATTCATCGTAGGCGAGCTGTGCCGAACCGAATACAGAATACATGGCACGTTCGTGTCCGTCGTTGTCGGCGGAAACCAGACGATAACCTGTATTGAATATCCAGTTGTCCTTATCGAGCATATCCTGCACTCCGACACTGAGCAATTCATAATTCAGATACATTATGTTTGCGCCGACGGTATATCCCAGACGCAGTTTCGGAGTGAGCTGATTGTCACCCATCAAGAGGAACTGTATGTTCTGCTCGAAGTGGTTTTCCTCGCCACGCTGCATGTTATCGTTGGTCAGTGCCTCCTGCCAGCTCTGGTCGGGAGTGCTTATGGCCTGGTCGCCCAGTCCGAGATCACTCGTCTGTATACGTGTACGGTAATAGTCGAAAGAGTATTTTGCGTTGAACTTCAGCCAGTCTGTCAGGTTGAGGTTTGCAGAATAGTAACCGAATGCTCTCCATCTCTCGTCAGAGTTCTGGAAACGATGGCGTACATAGTAAGGGTTGGAATACTGCTGGTCGGGACCGAACCAGTTCTGATGCAGGCGGTCTGCCGACGTATAATTGTTGGCAAGGTCGCTCAGTCTTACGTTACCAGGGATGAGCAGCAGCTGTGCCACCTCACCGTTAAGACCTGTATAAGGACGGTTCTTCGCCTTCATATGAGAGAGCGAAATCTTACCGTCGAACGACAGATAGTCGTTTATCACTGTTCCGGCATTAAGGTCGGTGGTCAGCTTATCGAGCGTCTCATCCTTGAAAAGACCGTTGTTGCCGTTGAATCCTACAGACACACGGAAGTGCGATTTCTCTGTCGTGTTGCCCAATGCCACTGTGTGGAACTGTGAGAAACCGGTATTGAAGTAATCCTTCAGCTTGTCACCGTAATACTTATAAGGTATTTCCTCACCAAGCCATGACGGTTCGAGATGACCGTCGAGAGCCGGACCGAATGAGAGTTCGCCCGTGAGGGCTATCGGATTTTTATCATCATCGTACAGATAATTTAGCTTTCCGTTTGAGCCCTGGCCATACTTTTTCTGCATCTTTATAGTCTCTGCAGCCTGGCTCCATGTGAAGTTTCCGCTGTATGTGACGCCGAATCCCTGCTTGTGAGAGCCCTTCTTTGTTGTCACGAGAATCACACCGTTACCGGCACGTGAACCATATAGCGCAGCAGCGTTAGGACCTTTGAGCACCGATATGGACTCGATGTCCTCTGGGTTGATGTCTACCAGACCATTGGAACGGATTTGTCCGTCGTTGCCAAATTCGGCGAAGTCCGTGCTTTTACCCGTGCCGCCGTTGCGGATGGGTACACCGTCCAGAATGATGAGTGGCTGGTTATTTCCAGTGATGGAAGTCAGTCCGCGTACGTTGATGGAGACAGCTCCGGCAGAACCGCCTTGTGTCTGTGTGATGCGGACTCCCGGTGCTTTACCGTACATGGCAGAGGCAAAGTTGGGTGCTCCTGCCTTTACCAATTCGTCTGCACTGATGGTACTGATGGCATAGCCGACACGTTTCGTGTCTTTTTTGATACCCATTGCCGTTACTACGACTTCTTTCAGTTGCTGGGTATCTTCGCTGAGTGTAATCTTCAGGTCGCCTTGCTTTTTTCGTTTTGCCAGGTTTATCTCCCGGGTAGCATAGCCCATGTAAGCGATAGAGAGTGTTGCATCTGCAGGAACGGTCAGTGTGAAGTTGCCGTCCACATCGGTAATGACGCCGTTGTTGGTGCCTTTCTGTATGACGCTGGCACCGATAAGCGGTTCTCCCGTTACATCTCTTACAATGCCTGTAATGGTTCGGTTCTCTTGTGCAAAGGCTGTTCCGGTGAAAAGAAATGTTAATAACCAACTTGCAATAATCAAACTTTTTTGGAAGTGCGACGCTGAATGTGGAATGTCACACCGTTTTCTCATCCTGATTTTCATACTACTGAAAAATAATTGATTTATCTTATTATAAATGTTACGTCCTTTCGGCGGATATTTTAGCAAGAGGTATGCCAAACGAAAGGCAGACTATCCTTTTAAGGATGAATAATATTGATAATCAATTGCTTATTTTCTATCGGGAAAAAGGAAAGTTCGGGTGTTTGTGGTGTGGAGATGTGGAAAAAATCCACAGTAGGTATTCCACAATTTCCCTCTCTTCCCTTGAAGTCTTGTTCGTCGGAGGTCTGTTCTATCGCTGCAATAAAATCTGGTGCAGTTGCAGTGGTTGCATTTTCTTTTCAGGGTGGGAGTGTTTTTGACCTTTATCTGGGAAGGATTACTCGAACGAAGGAACTATCAGCCTGCGGTTTGTGAGAGAAAGGATAGGGAGGTACTCTTACTTTTAGGAAATTAATATCATGTTTGCACCTTATTTGTTTCGTGCAAACATAATATTAATAAGAAATGATACAAGCTATTAATATTGCAACTCAAAAGTGTGGAAGCAAAATGCGCTTCCATACTTTTGAGTTGCTTCCACAGCATCTGAAATGCCGTTGGATAAGAAATTTCGGCAGATGAGTGGAAGTGTGGAAGCAACTTATGCAAAAATCTTAGTGGTTTATTTTACTTCCCACGTATCATTCGTCATCAGTAATTCCTCGAAGTTGTGATACTTCTTCTTGGCAGACACCTCTTCGATTTGTTCATGAACAGCATCGTCGTAAGTAGGAGCTTCCACATCGCGGATAACACCGAGTGCAATCGGGAAGTCGGGACCTTCCATCAAGGCAAGCTTCAGTTGCAGGGTGTTGTCCATGCAGTGGGCATCGTGGATAAGGATATCCTTCTCTGTAATGCCGTTCTCACCGAGTTTCACGACTTTTAGACCAAAGCCTTCCTGCATCAGTCCGTATTCGTTGTTCTCGCCGAAGAGCATTGGTTCGCCGTGTTTCAAGTAGATAGCATTCTTGGCGCGGTCTTCCTTTTTGGCTACGGAGTCATGCGTACCGTTATTGAAGATAACGCAGTTTTGCAGAATCTCGCAAACGGAAGCCCCTTTGTGAGCCATGGCTGCCTTCAATATTTCCACTGTCCCCGGAGCATCGGTAGCTACCGCGCGGGCAAAGAAACGGCCGCGGGCACCGAAGCAAAGCTCTGCCGGGTGGAATGGATCTTCTACCGTACCATAGGGAGACGACTTGCTGACGAAACCACGTGGAGAGGTCGGAGAATATTGACCTTTGGTCAGACCGTAGATGCGGTTGTTCAGCAGAATCATGTTCAGGTCGATGTTACGGCGTACGGCGTGGATGAAGTGGTTACCGCCGATGGCCAGACCGTCACCGTCGCCGGAGATTTGCCATACCGTCAGGTTGGGATTGGCAACCTTGGCACCTGTAGAGATGGCAGCAGCACGTCCGTGGATGGTCTGCATCGCATACGTATTCATGTAATAGGGCAGACGGCTGGAGCAGCCGATACCTGAGATGACGGCATTCTCCCAAGGAGCTTTGCCGATTTCTGCCATTGCTTTGTGCAGTGAAGCCAGAAAGAAGTGGTCACCACAACCCGGACACCAACGGGGTTGTCCTTTTTTATAGTCTTTTGCTGTATATTCGCACATAATCTTTTTTAATTGATAGTTGATAATTGATAGTTGATAATTGGTGGCTGGTCATTGATAATCCGCATATTACGCATGGTTATTATCAATTGTCAACTGTCAATTATCAATTAATTTATTGAACGCTGCGACCAGCTCGGCAACGACGAACGGTTGTCCTTTGACTTCGTTGAACTGGTACGGGGTGAAGTTGTCTATCTTCATACGTAGATAACCTGCAAATTGTCCGAGATTCTGTTCGGCAACTACCACCTTCTTGTACTTCTTCAGAACGGTTTCCGTGTTCTTGGGGAGCGGATTCAGATAAGTGAAGTGGGCGAGGGCAACCTTCTTGCCTGCCTTGTTCATCTCTTCCATGGCCGAATACAAGTGGCCGTATGTACCGCCGAAACCGACAATCAGCAAATCGGCATCGTCTGCACAGCCTTGCACTTCTACATCAGGTACGGGGATTTTGGCAACCTTCTCGGCACGCAGGTGGCACATCAAGTCATGGTTTTCGGGATCGGTGGAGATGGCACCGGTATTGCTGTCTTTCTCCAGACCGCCGAGGATGTGCATATAGCCTTCTTGTCCGGGGATGGCCCAATAGCGGACACCTGTTTCGGGATTGCGTTTGTACGGAGTATAGTTGTCCTTCATTTCGGAAGTCACGTAGGGAGGGGTGATGGCGGGATAGTCTGCCAGTTTGGGCAGCTTCCAGGCGCCGGAGCCATTGGCAACAAAGCCGTCGGTCAGCAATACGACCGGGGTCATGTGCTCCAGTGCAATTTTGCTTGCCATGTAGGCTGCGTCGAAACAGCTTGTGGGTGAAGAGGCGGCGATGACGGGCATTGGGCTTTCACCGTTGCGGCCGAACAATGCCTGCAACAAGTCTGTCTGCTCTGACTTGGTGGGCAGACCGGTAGAAGGACCGCCACGTTGCACGTCGAGCACAACCAGCGGAAGTTCTGTAATGACTGCCAGGTTCATAGCTTCCGATTTCAGGCAGACACCGGGACCGGAAGTGGAGGTCACAGCCAGCGCACCTGCAAAAGCGGCGCCGATAGAAGTGGCGCAACCGGAAATCTCGTCTTCGCATTGCACGGTCATCACGCCCAGAGACTTGTGCTTGGAGAGTTCGTGCAGTACATCGGTTGCCGGAGTAATGGGATAGGAGCCGAGGAACAGCTTCAAGCCAGCCTTTTCAGCTGCGGCGATGAAACCGTAAGCAGTTGCTTTGTTCCCCGTGATATCCATGTATCTGCCGGGAACGGTAGTCTTACTTTCAATCTTATATGTATGGGCTACGGAAGCATGGGTGTTGTGTCCGTAGTCATATCCTGCATGGATGACCTTGATATTTGCTCCGGCAATTTCGGGCTTTTTGGCGAATTTCTCGCGGATGAAATCTTCGGCTATTTTCAGATCGCGGTTGAACAGCCAGCATACCAGGCCTACTGCAAACATATTGCGGCATTTCAGCATGGACTTGTTGTCCATTCCGGTGTCGGCAAGGCAGTCTTTCACCATCTTCGAGATGGGGGCGGCGATGACATCCTGCTTAATACCCATTTCCTCTATCGGATTATCGGTCTTGAAAGCGGCCTTTTCCAAGTCTGACTTCTGGAAAGCATCTGTATCGATGATGATACAAGCAGTGGATTTAGCAAACTTATATTGGGTTTTCAGTGCGGCGGCGTTCATCGCTACCAATACGTCGCATTTGTCACCTGGGGTATAGACTTTCTCTGCACCGATATGTACCTGAAAACCGGAAACACCGGTGAGTGAGCCTTGCGGGGCGCGGATATCTGCCGGATAGTCGGGGAATGTACTGATATCATTGCCCACGGTAGCCGAAACTGTTGAAAAGATGTTGCCGGCGAGCTGCATACCGTCGCCGGAGTCTCCGGAGAAGCGGACTACCACTTGCTCCAGTTCTTTGACCATCATGTCGTTTGCCATAACTTACGAATTACTATAGATTATTTGAGGATTACTATTCCGTTTACATAGGCAGCAAATTTCGGAAAGTTAATCGGATTAACAAAACTTTTTTCGGAAAATCGGCAGAATACATTATCTTTGCATCCGTAATCAGCTTGCGTCGTGTAAAAATAGTGTAGAAGTTCTATAAATATTCTACATATTCCGCTGATTATCAGTTGAGGCTCTGTAGTTCAACGGATAGAACAAGAATTTCCTAAATTTTAGATAGGGGTTCGATTCCCCTCGGAGCTACTTTTCAAGCCCGTCTCCATTAAGGTGGCGGGCTTTTTGTTGCTTGTTGAATTCGGCTATTATTTCTTCCTTTTTTGTTTTTCTACGAAAAAACAAGAAATCAATCGTTCTGTGTTGAGTTGAAAAATATGGGATTTAAAATTGCGTGATTCTTGTCGTTACTTTTCGGAACTGCTCTTTATAACCGGCTAGGTTATAGCAAACCGGAATGGTACTGTTGCCGACACGGTATATGCCGAATTTGAAGTAATATCCTTCTTCGTCATTGCGGCCAATCAGTATCTCCTCATTGTTTACGATATGTTCTTTCACTTCCTTTTCTGATTGACGGTAGGACATGGTTACGTCAAGAAGTCCGGGTTTAAGAATGGTTTCTTTTTCTTTTCCATATTCGGTCCAGTCTATATTTACCTGAAAAGTTATCCAGCAATCTTTGGGGAAATTCTCGAATGGCATTTTATATGCTATTGTCGAGGTTTTGAAGGTAGAGGTGACTGGATGCATGATTTCTGCCTTGTCAGGATTGGCATTACAGCGGTCGGTCTTGTCCGTCAGCCATTTGCGGTCCGAATTGGCTTTGATGTAGAAATAACCTTGTGAAAAGCCGAAGGCAAGCGGGGGATAACCGCCTTGTTCTATCAGCCAACCGTTCGGTTTCCCTGCTCTGTAGAGGGTATCTCCTTGGGCGTTGATTTTGATAATTTTATCATATGCCGTATTTTTCTTGAAAATCATTCGCCTCTCCAGTTCCAGAAACTCCTTGGTACTGAGTCTCATTACTTTGCCATCAGGGTCGGACACAAGTGTACGGCTTGGCATGCCGTGCCATTGGGCAAAGATGGTAGATACGTTTTTGTCAAGGGTATGTGGAATGTAAACAGAGAATGTGTAGCTCATGGATGAACCTTGCGGGCAACTTCCCTTGCCATAATGATAGACGGTCTTCATCTTTTGAGCATTGGGATATTCATCTGCCGGATAGTTTTTGAAATCGTCGGATACGGCATAGCAATAGCATAGTTCGGCGCGACCTTTGGTTTCTCCTTTAGAGTAGCCTTCCAGAGTGTTGTCATCTTGTTTCAGCTCAAAACGGTAAGAAGGCTGTCCTTGAAAGGGACGGGAGTAGTCCAGTTGTATGGCATGGGACTTATTGGTACCTACGGCCACCCAACAGCCGTCGACAATCTGTCGGATACGAGCAGAGTCGGCCTGTACATTCACACGTTCCTTGATGGGAGTTAATTCCGGCCATTCCATTATTTCGGGCAAACCTTTTCTTGATTTCACTCCATAGAAGTTGGATTGGGATTTGTTTTTTGCCCGGATAAGGCGTAGTTTGCATTTTGTTGATTTGTCAGGGGCCAGCGTTACGCTTTCTCCGGTTTTCAGGTCCAGTTCATAGGTCTCATTACCCAGCGGTTTGATGGAGACGGTACGTCCTGCAGATAGCTGATGGACGGCATCCCATCCGGATAACTGTATACGGCAAGGTTGTCCTTTTTCACTGGTCAGGCTGACCCATTCGGTTCTTCCGTCTTGGCGTTGAGCCGAGACGGTAAATCCTCCTTCCGCCCTGAGGGCATGGAAAGCACAATCTTTCCAATGGTCTGGCACAGCCGGGAAGATACGTATAGTCTCATCCCAGCTTTGTATAAGCAGCTCAGTAAGGGAGGCCGCAGCACTTAATGGGGTTTCTATTACCGGATTCTTGCCTTGACTTTCCACATAGAATGTATTGGGTAGCAGAATGCTGATTCCGATTGGTTTGTTGATGAAATGTGCCAAGCGTTCGTAAGCCTTGTTACCGTTACCCAAATAGGCATATAGAGAAGCTGCTCCGGTATAGGAATATCCTGCTAATCCTTTCCCATCTTCTAAAGACAACCAGTGTTCGATGGATTTCTCCAGGAATTTACGGTTCTCTGGTACATCGGGATGTAAAAGTCGGAAAGGGTAGAAGGCCAATAGGTGCGAATAATGGCGGTGGGACTTCTCCAGCGGTTTGTTGGCGGCAATCATCAGACCGTTTTCATTGGTGGGATATGGAGCCAGTCGTGTCAGGATTTCTTTCCAGCGTGCATAGTCGGGATGAGTGCTTGAAGTTCTGTCATGACATGCTATCAATGTTTGGAGCAACCAGCTCAGTGAAGCTAATCCGTAATTGCTGTCATTGTATTTTTGGAACCCTTCATATTCGGGAGACTCAATATGGGTGAGATGCCATGTGTTTTCTTTATAACACAGTATTTTATCGAATACGGCAAATGCGTCCAGTGCTTTTGGAACTACTTGTTGTTTGATATCTTGCCAGTCAGCACCGGCATATCGCAGGTACATATAATAGTTTTGCAATGCCCAGGTGTAGTCACCTATCTTGCATGGTTCAATAGAACGGACAAGTGAAGGAAACACTTCATCCATCAGTCGCTGGAAGTTTTTGCCTTGTTCCATCCTATTGGCTGGTCCTATGGGCATATAAGTCAGTTGTATATTTAGGTTCCACCAGAAACTGGGCCATGGGCTCAGTTTGAAGAAAGTGCCCATTACGTCCATTGCCGGGCCATCCGGATGAGAACAAGTGGCAAGTTTGTACATCTGTATGAAATAAAAGTTCTCCAGTTTTTTGTCCGGAATGGAAAGGAAAGAACGTTCGTGGTAGGCATTCCACCACTGGCGTGTCTTTTGTTTCAACAATTTAGTGCCTGTAATCTGTGTTGCTTCTACAGTCTTCATGGCTTTGGCAAGAGAGAGGGATGAAGCCGGCACTTCATTGGCTGTAGACACGTACAATACGGAACGTGATTTTCCGCCCGGCACCTCTTTCCAGTAGGTTGCATAGTCTCCTCCCGCCAACAAGGACTGTACCCAACTACCTTCTTTGTCTTTTTGGTCGACGACAGGTGCGGGGTTGTCCTTGTATTTTAATTTTTCTTTCAAATGGGGAAATACTCTTATGCGGGGAGAGCATGGGTTCCCGGGAATCCCCTTCCAGCGGTAAGGGACTCCGGAGGAAACTTCCACGATATTCACTTCTTCGGGTTGGGGAGTATAGGCGTGGAAAGTCAAGTCTCCTTTGTCTGTTTTTAGGTGTCCGGTCAGTTCGGCATTGTAAATGTCGAGATAAAAAGTGCCTGAAAGTATCTTCCCTTCAGGGAATAATAGCATTTTACCGACATCAAGCCTGCAAAAATCCACCATTTTATCTGCCTCTTCCGTGCCGATGGAGGTTTTTCGGTAGGGAGCTTTCCTATGATCTGTGACATCGGGACGTCCCAGATGGAAAACTAATGCATTGAGTGTGGAATCGGCATATACCATCATGCCGACCAATCCATTACCTAAAAAAGCACCTTCATTCCATTGCATGGGTAATTGTTCCCATATCAAGGCATGTTGGCGCATATACTTTTCCATGTCCGGAAACGAAGCTCCGGACATGGAAGTACATATGAAAAACAATAAAATTACGATTTTGATTGTACTACGCATAAATTTATTCCTTTTAGTTGGGCAACGGTATCATTGCTCTACGACCATAGTTAAATTTCAGACCTCTTTTATAAGCTTCAGGACCATATAGGTCTTGGATATCCATTTCACCCAAGTTCACGAGGATTCCCCGCGCCATGAGTCCGGCATCTTCGTTTTCAAGGCGTGGCAGGGTTTCTGCGGCTTCTCTCAGCTCCGACAGGAAAGGACGGATACAGTCACGCATATCAGGGTCTAAAGATAAGCATTCCAGTGAAGAGTACCCTATTTTTCTGTATTTTTCCTCTGTGGGAATAATTAGGCGGGCAACGCTTTCTTGACTTTTACCCAGATAGGCTGCGGCATAGGCGGCTTCGGAAGCGATGTAGGGATTACTGTCTTGGAGGAGTGCCAACAAGGCTTGCGGACAAGAAGATATTTGCTTTTCTCTGGCAAGTTTGGCATATCCTACTACTCCCCAGAATCTCATTTCGGATAGCGGATTGGTAATTGCTTCTTCTAACATAGACAGAGAGGCGGTGGTTGCTGTTCCAGCTGTTTCAACAAGAGTATAAAGTTCGTTCAGAGGATATTTCTCCTTGCGCACTTTGTCGTAAAGAATATGACCGGTGCGTGAAGTGGGAAGGAAGAACCCCAAATCACCGGTGACACGAATATGGTCAGATAGTGCTTGGCGCATTTTGGACAAGATTTCTGCATATTCGGGAGTACCGGATAAGTCGTGCAGTTCATCCGGATCTTTTTCAAGGTCAAACAGCATTTCTGCCGGATGGGCTTCGAAAGTCAGTTTCCAGTTAGGGTTGGTATTATGCCCTTCCAATACTAGTTTATCCCATGCTTTGTTGGAAGGCATTCCCCATTGATAATAATTGCGCAGGGCAAACTGACGATAGGGGATATAACTACGGATATATTTGAAACGCCCATCGGTAACGGCGCGTACCGGCATGAAATGATGCAATTGATTGGCTGCTAATGCAAATTGCATCTGGCGTTTTTCTTTGTTTGCAAACTTGCCGTAAAGTGCTTTGCCCTGCATCTGTTTGGGTGGTTTTACCCCTGCAAGACTAAGTACGGTAGGCCCTAAATCCGTGAAGTTGACCAAGCTGTACTCTTTGCCTGAAGCCTGCTTGGCCAGGTGTTGCCATTTGGGCGGGAAATAGACAATCAGAGGTACTTTTAGACCGCTTTCGTACAAATATCCTTTACCACGGGGTATACAACCGCCGTGGTCACTGAAGAAAAATATAATTGTATTTTCATCCAAGCCTTTCTCTTTCAGGTCTTTCAGGAAGAATCCCAGCCAGGTATCCACGTCTTGTACTGCTTCTAAATGACCGGCATAGTCGGAACGTACTTCCGGCAAGTCGGGAACATAAGCAGGCAATGAAAGCAGTGCCGGGTATATGCCTTCCCGTGTGTAATCTCTGCGTCCGTCTGTATGGAAAGTTCGGATGCGTCCCATGTGTGAGGTTACCGTGTTGAATACAGCGAAAAAGGGTTGGTTCTTTTTTCGTTTGGGACTATTGTATGAGGCTTTGTTGCTACATTCGTCCCAACATATTTTATTGTCAGTGGTAGAGTTGTAGTGTGTCTTGCTGTTGTTTGTACAGTAATATCCGGCTTCGCGTAATTTCTGTGGAAAGAAGATGTCAGCAGGTGTATCGTAGGGCACAGGATGGATGTCCATGCCGTAAGTGCTTGAATAGCATCCGGTAATCAGTGAAGAACGGGCAGCCGAGCTCTGGGGAGCTACGGACCATGCGTTCATAAACTGTATGCCGCGGGCGGCAAGGCTGTCCGCATTGGGAGTATGTACTCCTCTGTTGCCGTAGCAACCGAATTCGTATGCACTAGTATCTTCAAAGGTGAGCCAAAGAATATTGGGCTTTTCGTTTTTTGTGTCTGCCGCCTTTGTCTGTGTGGAATACAATCCGCAGAAGGCAGTACACATTAATAAAGGTAGGTGTCTCATAAGGCATTAAGAATTAAGAACATTTGTTTCCCGCAGCTAAAGTAGTCCGTTTGTGTTTAACCGAGACTTCCTTATGTTTAAAAGTGTACCAATATTGTTTTGGCAAGTGAGGTCTCAACAATATTAGCATTGATTCAACAATATTACAAGAGGTTTAAACGCCCATTGGCATGATATTGAATAAAAAGAGAGTGAAATACTGATAACAAAGGACTAACTTTGAGCATTAAAATCTAACCATGAAAGAGATATGAAAAACATGTTGTTTATGATGGTGCTGTTTTGTGTATCATCTTTGGCAGGACAAGCACGGAATGTAAATGCGAACTCTTTTGATGATTCATTGCGTAGTGAAGCGGATAAGCTGTTGACGGAATGGATGGATGCTTTTCTGGCTTATCAGTACACTTGTTCCGATTCCGCACTTGATGGAGGAGTCTTGTGCCCTGCATGTGCCCGTATGCATGGACGTATAGGTGATGCCGTACTTCCTTTGATGTATTTGGCAGAAAAGACCGGGAACCAAAAATATTTGCTCGGAGCCAAGCGCTTGATGGCGTGGATGGAGAATGTACACCGTCCGGACGGGTCATGGATGAACGATGTACATGTATCGGATTGGAACGGTACGACGGTATTTGCAGCGATTGCTCTTTATGAAGCTTTGCATTATCACGGACATCTATTGGATGATTCAACCCATCATCATTGGAAACAGCGATTGGTAGAGGCTGGTGAGTTTATGATGAACAATCCTTTCATTTATAGCCGAAGGCGAGAAGGCATGAGAAATATGAATGTAAACTATTCTGCTTCGGCAACCTATGCACTATACGCTATCGGTGAGATGTGCAATCGGCCTGAATTTAAGAAGGAAGCCGGAGAGATAGCTCGCGGATTAAAAGAATATTTTACCGCGAATGACTGTTTCTTGTATGGCGAGGGACCTAATATCGCCTCAGAAACTCCAAACGGTTGCCGTCCGGTAGATTTGCTTTATAATGTAGAAGAATCACTGCCTAATATGGCATATTATGCAGTGA